>Ga0209512_1000587_pt1 | contig 57140 bp, 63 predicted proteins | sample frozenSSSSmetaG_FD_184142 | JGI IMG/M metagenome (GOLD analysis project Ga0209512, IMG submission 184142) | Glacier valley bacterial and archeal communities from Borup Fiord, Nunavut, Canada, to study Microbial Dark Matter (Phase II) -... | ecosystem: Environmental > Aquatic > Freshwater > Ice >...
GTGGGCCGGGGTGCTGGAGGAGGAGGTGGGGATGCATGGGGAGAGCGGGGGGTTCCTGGTGGATATGGACTGGATGAAGGAGGGGGATGTGTTCGGGTGGGCGGCAGGGAGTCCCGGCGGGGTGGCCGTGAAGGGGGAGGGCGACGGGATGCAGGGGCTGGGGATGGGGATGGGGCTGAGTGAGGAGGAGCGGGCGGTGTTTCTGCTGCGGGAGAGGGCGGAGGTGGGGGGGAGTTGAGGATGATTGATACCTTTTTTTTCTCTGTTCGGTCGATTGATGAGATGGGATGGGATGGCTGGAGTTTTTCTCTCCCAGGAGTTCTTTCCTCCTCGGCAGGGGGCGCAGGGTGCGGGTATGGCGTGTACGGTGCGATGTCTGTCTTGTGCTCTGTCTGGGGCGGTTGCGGTTTGGGAAAAGCGGGCATTTCACTGCATGCATGCATGGACGGATGGATGGACTGTCTGTCGCTGGGGCGCAAAATAGAATCTTGCCTGGTAGATAAAATGAATCAAGCGAGGGGATATAATATCTATGAGATGTTTAACCGACCTATCCCGTGAACGTTTCTTTGAGCCAGTTCTAGCCTCTTTGGAGGCTCACATCCCTATCGACAGTCTCCGTATTCAACGTGGATGTCGACGGTCTTAGGAACTGCGCCGTCAGAACGCTTGAGAGCCAGAAGCATCATATAAACACATGCGCCTGGCAACTCGCCCAGGAGATCCATCCATGCACGTCTAGTTGTCAAGTATAATCCAGGACCAAATCCCTGTATCGTCAGTGCCTTTGAGAGAGCTTCTTCGTGTGACCACTGGACGACGCGAACTTAGCCAGAGCCTTCTCAAGACAAAGAGGTCGTCGATGCACGAAGCACGGCACGGTGGAGAATTCACGGATTTCGTGGTCGGCACGTCGCCTCCACCTTCCGGACCGTGAGGAGGCGTCTCGACTGTACCAGTTGCGCTCTTTTTCTTCTTTTTCGATTTCAATGGCTGGGGAACGTCGCTGGCCAAAATTATTCCGGGTTTCTCCAACGATGCTGATTTCGTGGTCGGCATGTCGCCTCCACCTTCCCAATCGTAAGAGGGCGGCTCGACTCCAACAGTTGCGCTCTTTCTGTTCTTTCTCAATGGGTTTCCGTGAAATAATGAGGAAAGAGCTGCTGAGAAGATTGTCTCGACTCTAGCAGGTGCGTTCTTTCTGTTCTTTCTCAATATCACCTTTTCCGTGTAAGGAACGCCAAGACTTGGTTCTATAGGTATTGTGAAGGGAGGGGGCATATTTGGTGTAAGTTCGAGGATTAGGCGTCAAGCCGTTCGTCTTTGATTTGTCTTCTGGTATAGTGTCGGCAATTGCGGTCGGTATGACTGTCGAAGTAATGAAAGAAGAGCAGTGCAGAGAGGAGAGCACCGGATCAGAATTCTTTTCGCTGCTGGGGCGTGCAATAATTTCGTGGGCGAGTGCTGATACTAATAGTTGGACGCAACTTTAAACTTTACGTCGCTCCTACATATAATAAACACCTGCAGTTCACGAGAGCATATGAGTCGCATTATGGAGAAAGGCGCAACGGACTACAATATCACTCGTGAGATGCACCATAGGTCCAGCAGAGCAAGAATTTCAAATTGGTATCAGTACTAAACTAGCTAAATTAGTAATTTCTCAATGTGTCCAGTCTGATGAGTACTTACCATAGAACAACGACTCTCCCGCCTAATCCTGCTCCTTTAGAGCTTGCTTTTAAGAAAAGTTAGACATTTTAACAACTCGGTCTTTGACACAATGAAATTACTTACGTATTTGAGATATATACCCCATGATTTAAACATCAAATACGCCACCAAAAAGATGAGCTTGGTATAAAAACCAGCAAAGCCGTACAAGTCCCGGTTTCTAGCGAAGTGTCAGCCTCGGGCAACAATTCATGTTTGAATAAAGAACGGACCTTTGATAATGAGCAGCAAAACGACCAGCAACAGTAGGAGGAAGAGGAGCAGCTGCAGCAGGAGGAGCAGGTTCAGCGGCAGGATCAGCGGTAGGCAGATCGTCTTGCCTAGACACATGTTAGCCAGAATCAGCCCGCAAGGCAGAACAGTTGAACTAACGGTGTTGTTCGCAATTGATGGCTGTTTTATTATATTAGCCAGCGTAGAGAATTAAGGGTAGATAGACTAACCGTTGCTCTCGACCGAGGTCTTGGTTTGCGGGTGGTGCCATAGTATGGTTGATGGTTGATGGGTTGATGGTTAATGGGTGAAGTTGAAGGTTGCCAGTTGCCAGTTGCTGGGTGAAGGTTGCCAGCTGCCAGTTGCTGGGTGAAGGTTGCCAGCTGCCAGTTGCTGATTAAAGGTTGCCAGTTGCCAGTTACTGCGTTGGAGGAAGAAAGAAGAGAAAAGAAAGGAACGAAGAAGTTGCCTTCGTCATCAAATCGGGCAAAAGCGATTAAAGGAAGCCACACTGGTATTCTTGGAGATCAGAGACTCATTCAATTAAATGTATATTACCGGAACTCAACAGTTAGTCTAAGGGACATGCTTTCCAGCACCGAGCACTTCCCCTGTTCCACAGATTATCTGCTCAAAATTAATTCTACTTGTCATCAATACCGCAGATCCCTCATCTTATTCCACCTTCGCGCTCTTCGTCTTCTTGCTCCTCAGTTTCATCATGAGGAAAACAAGCGCATAACTGCTGCAAATGAACAGAGCCACGATACCAGACTACGCGCCACGTTAGCATACCATCCCGCAATCCCGTGAAGGACAAAACTTACATCTCTCCATCCATAGTATCTCGCGTTATAATTCAGTGTTTTCGCATACTCGCCACCCGTCTTATAGGCGCAGTACTCGCAGTTCGTAGTGCTAGCCGGATCAGCCAGATACCCATATCCCGTCTCGAAAAACTTCGCCATGTATTGGCCACATGTGGTGCCGTTCGGCGGCGCAAAGGATGTCAGTTCCTTGGGCTTGCAGACGATGTCGACGTCGTAGAGAGGCTGCGTGACCAAGCCCCCGATCAGGTATACGTAAGGGTCTAGATAGTACATCCAGTAGCGCCAGAACACCACAAGCTGGCTATACGGCACCAGCACGCCGGCGAAGTTGATCAGGAATGCGCCGATAATTGTAGGGTTGAGGAGCGACGCAAAGAAGGGATTCGGTGAGATAGCAGCGATGGCTTGTCCGATGGCCGTGTATAGGAATTCGAATAGGATCATCTGGAAGAAGACTTGTCCGGACGTCGAGGCCTTGACCGGTAGGCCGACGGTGAAGTACCAACATGCGAAATAGAGTGTTCCGCAGATAATCAGATACGGCATCTCGGCGATCAACTGCGCGGACACGAAGACGATCCAGGAGTACATCTTGCTCTTCTTCTCGCGGGTCTCGAAGATGTCGCGGTAGTGCATGAAAAGCGGCTGCAGCTGGGCGATGACGCCAATTGCTACGAAGAGGAAGTTAAAGCAGGCTAGAAGGCGGAGCTGGAGGTCCCCGATCCCATTGCCGAGTTTCCAGAAGGTGAAGCCGGCGAAGAGCGCGGAGGAGACGTGGAGGAAGATCTTGTTCCAGATATAGACGGGGTTCCGCCAGAGAGCAATTTTTTGACGGGCAGTAACCAGCTTCAATTGGGTCCACAAAGGTGTAGCAAAGTCGTCATTATCCGTCTTCAATGGTGAAGGCTTGGAAAGTGCTTCGGCTTTAATTTCTGCTAGATGCTTGACGACGTAGGCATGCTCAGGAGACTCGAGCCAGATCTTGTGCCAGTCACGGCCACCGCCAGATGATCCGGAAACAACATCGATGATGTGTTCAGCTGGGTTGGAGTCTGGATCACATGGCACGCCGTTCTCCTTGAAGTAGTCAAGGACAACAGACGAGTTATTACCAGTCTCTCCGAAGTACACGGTCTTGCCACCCTTGGCCAATAGGAGGAGACTGTCGAATGATTCAAACAGAGACGCGGAAGGTTGATGAATGGTACACAGAACAGCCTGTCCAGCATCAGTGAGTCTGCGAAGAAACCTCAGAATATTAAATGAACTTTGTCCGTCTAATCCGGAAGTTGGCTCGTCAAGAAATAGGAGAATCGATGGCTTGGCTGCCAATTCCACGCCAATAGTAAGACGTTTCCGTTGTTCCACTGTGAGACCTGCGCCAGGAACACCGATGAGGGCATCCTGAATATCTTCCATCTCGAGCAATTTGATGATGCTTTTCACATAGCTGATTTTCTCTTCGTCAGGAGTATCACGCGGCTGTCTCAGACGTGCAGAGAATATAAGAGCCTCCTTGACAGTCGATGTGCCTTCATGGACATCCATCTGTTCGCAGTATCCTGCTGATCGCTGAAAACTAATCGGGAGTGGCCGGCCATCGACAAGAACTTCTCCAGTGATGACTCCAGTATCCTTACGCTGAGCAAGGACGTCCAAGAGAGTCGTCTTTCCGGCACCAGAACTTCCCATGAGAGCACCCAATTGTCCGGGCTTGACCCAGCCAGTGACATCGTCCAGCAGCTTCCTTTTACCTCCAGGGACGTCAACAGTATAAGAGAGATGATCCCAGGTAAAAATCGACTCGTTGCGTGCGAGATTAATATCGTCACCGTCGACATAAGTGCCAGTAGATGCTGATGAACCCCCAGCTGGTCTAGGAGTGATTTGCTTCTCCTCATCTCCAGCCTTCTTCAAGGAGATAGCTGTGTCTTTGCTCGCTTTTCCGCGCTTGAACAACAAGGAAGATTTACTACTGCTATGAGCATTGGCCCGTTCCATCGCAATGGCAGTGCAAATCGTAAACGCGACCAACCAGCCAATGAGGATCCCGAAGTTACGCCAGATATGTGTAGGCCTGAAGCTAAAAGCTTGCCATAGGTAGTCTTCCCCAATAATCTGCGTTCCATCGGGGGTAGCTCCAGGAATGGTGCAGGCTCGGTTGTCCATGCCCGAGTAGCCGTCGCCGTTAGGAATGAGCTGGGCTCCGGTACATTCAAGAACCAATCCTGCGAACTCATTGCCCATTAAAGCCTCAAAACCGTACCCCGCTGGGTTCAGGTACCAGATCCAGCGAAACCAGACAGGTTGATTCTGATATGCTATTAAGAACCCAGCGTAAACCATTTGGACCATGGAATAGAAGCCGGAGACCTTTGCTGCATCGTCGAAGTTCGAAAACATGGAGCCAATCATCCTGTAGAGACTCGTAAAAGTCAATGCGAAGACGATAGTAACGATCCAGAATGTAAAGAATTTGCCGGCATCCATCTGGAGACCGATCATAAAATAATAAATGATGGAAAAAACAGTAACTTGTAGCACGATATTGGGTATATCGGTAATTAATTTGGCGATGACATAGGCGGTGGGACGATAGAAACTGAAATCTCGATGTCGATCGAGGATCGGTCTTCCAGAAAACGATGCCGTGACTTCAGACATAGATGCAAGCTGTAAAATAACCATAAGTACACATCTTCATTTGAGGAACTGTGGTGAGTACTTACATTGTAGAACACTAGTGGATAGAAAACCGCTCCTCCCCGGGTGAAGGCGCCAGCACTCGTATCTGGGATATTGTAGAAGAGACTACCAGATGACAGTGCCTGAATCAAAGCAGCTATCTGTTGCATAGCAAATGAAGCTCTGTCGCCATTCTTGACTTGGATATCTCGCTTTACACAGGCGAGAACTTGATGCCAAAGGCTGATCGTGTAAGAACCTTGAAGTGGAAGCTTGTGCTTTGGCTGATCATTCACCACCGCCTTCTTCGCACTGGTTGTCTCGTCCTCAAATTCTGAGAGAGGCAGAATGTCAGCCTGCATCTCCTGTGCCGAAACACTCTCCCGATAAACCCTTTCCAGTTCTTCGGCTGTCTTCGGCGCAGAGTGCTCATAGCCAGGCTTGAATCGCCGTTCCGTTGCGACTGTGCAGGATGTCAAGAAATCTGCGATGTTGGCGCCTGGAGGGCAAACGAAACCCAAATCTTCGAAATACGATTTGGCCCTGTGGGCAGGACCGTAATAAATCTGCCGTCCCTCGTCCAATACGAGGACTTTATCAAAGAGGTTAAAGATACCATTTCCAGCCTGGTATAGGGATACCAGCACAGTTGCATGGGCTTTGTCGGCCAATATTCTGCATGTCTGCGCGTATTGGAGGGCGGTAGATGCGTCGAGTCCTCTGGTTGCGTTGTCCCAGCAGGTGATAGAGCCTTGGGCAGCCATGACTTCTCCAATGGAGACACGCTTTCTTTCTCCACCTGATACCCCTCGAACAAATTCGTTCCCCACGAGGGTTCCCTTGGCATGGGAGATTCCCAAAGCCTCTGGAACGACATCGAGCATTTCATCGACATGTTCTTTTGCCCCTTTCTGGCGGACGTGTCTGGAGACTCGGTTCTTGAAGGCAAAGCCGAGGGTTTCAGCAACTGTCAAGGTTGGCAAATGCATGTCCTCTTCGCTGTTGTAAAGCACCAGCCCACGATACTTTTCCGCCTCCTTGGCAGTCATGTTTCCATAGAACACGTCGCCTTCAATTCTCTTGAAAGAACCTCGCTTGTTAGCGACGGTCTTCAAAAATGAAGTACATCCTGAGCCAGGCCGACCAAGGACTAGCATCTGTATGAATAATTAACAAAGGCTTCTCAGACCGGTTATGACGCACTTTACCATTTCCCCAGCTCTAACTTGTCCGCTGAGGTCATTGAGGATGGTCTACATCCGTTAGCAAATATAAAATATAAACACAACATAGGTATTGAAAGCCTCTTACAATTTCGCCAGCTGAACCTTTGGCATCCGCAATGAGTTCCACAGGATTGACACATGATAGAACATTGTGCCCCAGCACAGTTCGAGAGTCAACGCCAGTCACGGTCAAATGGCTCCAAGTCAAAGCGAGATGTTTCTTCTCGATGTTCTCAATCGTTTTCTTCCCCTCATGCTCTTCCAACCAACTCCGGAATGAGAAGCTGTCGTTGTCATCGCCATCATTGATGTTGATGGCTTTCTCTGTTTGGCCGTTGAAGTCGGCAATGTTCAATCGATCAGGGGTGTGGCTGAGTCCCATATTGTGGCGTGTGGCGTGTGGCGCCGGCGCCAAGTGCGAAGCTTAATTTCAATATGAATAATGACGGCAAGAAAAATGTCCAGTTTAGCAACTCACGGCTCGATGAGCAGCAATAACATATACAGAAAAGAGTGACATAGATGACAAGGTTGATTAAATGGAAGTAAATCAGGCTTCAGGTTTGATTGCATCTTTATATAAACAGATTCACTTGCCTTTCAATTATTTTTTTTATCTTCCGTAACGGCGCTCCAAGTTCCGAAAATTCCATGGTGTTTTGGTTAGTGCCACAGTACCCAGTACCCACAAAGCTTTTCGGCATTCCTCGAAAAATCCGAGAAATTCGAGGAACAAAGATGGGATTAAGTCTGAAAGGAGATTTGTCCATATGCTTTAACCACTTTCGGGGCTATCTATCGGGATAATTGTTGAATACCTATCTTCCTATCTCAGCGCTCCTTAAAAGGCTCCAAATTCTGCCGCATACCCGAGATTCTCCATTAGGTATTCCTAGTATTTGTAAAGTATTACATTACTCCAGATAGCCTGCGGCTTTCAGAAAAGCCGAATTTCAGCACGCGATGCAGCAATTGCTCAGCAATTGCTCAGCAGCAGCAAACGCATCCGTTCTGGCCCCATTACTGGCTGGAATCGTCCAGGAAGACAGATATCTTCACAGCCAGGAATCTACCGTGCTGGAGCAGAGATATGTTGCTCTTGATTATCTCATATGCAATCTCTTCTCTTCAGTCTTTTTGGCCTCTTCGTTATGCATTTACTCATTTTCTGACTGTCCATACTAACTCACTAAACAGTGAGATATGGACAGCAACGCTCGATACCTTGCCTGGCAACTCGCACATACATTAGCTCTTTAAATAATAAGGAGTGGCATTAATTTAAAGTATTAAGGTATGTATCCTATCTTATCTTATGTTATAAATCTTTCTAATTATATCTATTACATTAACTATATGTAGCAACTACTACTCTAGATTAGGTTAAGGCTTTATAATTGATTAGTCATGATTTTTTTATTTTGATTTTGATTATCACTCTAGGAAGAATGAAAAAGGAGTACAATTGAGCCTCGGACACCTGGCGAAATATTGAACGTCAAGAGAGACTATTGACACAATATGTGCGAATGGGATACTGGACCGAAAATGCCCGAACCCAGTTCTTTGTATGTGTTGATGCGCAAAATGGCGGTTGGACTTCTATGATACTATTGAGAGACTCAGATTTGGAATTCTGTGAGTCTCTGATTTTGTCTCTAGTGATTTGAAATATTGTCAATCGCTGTCGCCACTTCGATAGGTGTCATAGTCACATACCGATGCTCGAACAGATCTGTTGGTAATTCTATAGTGCTCATGATATCATCTCTTCAGTGTACCTGAATAAGTTCCTGCATCGACCAATGTTAGGCCAGCGCCAGTAAACACTCTAAATCCAGGGTCTGCTCTCAACTGCTGGGCACAATCTCATTGTTAAAGCCCAAAAGATGGTTTTCGACGTTGATGAAGGCCGTTTCTTGTAAACACGAGGCTGAGCATCACATATCCATTTCCAGCCATGCCACATGCATCGTTGCTGGAATGCGCCAAAAACGGACAGTGGACGTGAAACGAGGCTGAGGAAAAGCTTATTTACGAGACATCCGCCATGACGAGGAATGACGAGACGCTAAAACGTCTTAAGGAACGCCGGACCGACGGTTCTCCTGGATTTCCATTCGTATGATTCGCATCACTGGTAGTCAGGACAGGCACGACACGATTGATATGATGATGTATGTGCCGACGATTTTGCACTAGATTAGTCTAGGAACAACTGGTGAGGTACATGAGCCATGAGCTCAACTCATATATGGATGGCGAGGTAGGAGGATCTCTTCTGGTCAGGTCTTTCGTTGAAACTCAAACATCCACTTCACTTCATCGCTGTTCAGCACAGAGGAGCTTCATTGCTTCTGAATTTGGTCTCTATCGACCTTCCTTCAGACCATCAATACAGCTCAATCAATCAACCAGTCATCTCAAACCCGATCAACAGCTCCTCTCGAGCACAACCGCCAACATGGGACGCAAAGTTGGCCTCACCCTCAAGGTCGTGCAGTACTTCCTGCGCGGAATCGAGTTCGGCTGCTCCTGCATCGTCCTCGGCATCTACGGTTACTATCTCGCCACGCTGAACAACCACTCCATGCCAATCTCCAAGCACATCCGCGCCGTCGAAGGCATCTCGGGCGCCGGCGTCTTCTACACGCTCGTCTACCTCCTCATGCTGCACTTCCTCAGCACTCTGGGCTTCTTCGTCCTCGTCGCCAGCATCCTCGACATCGCCTTCCTCGGCGCCTTCGTCTACGTCGCCTGGGTCGCGAGGGACGGCGCGCACAGCTGCACCGGCAACGTCGTGACGCCCTTCGGCACCGGCGACGCGAACTCCACACCCAAGGGCGCGGAGGGCGCGACGCCGCTGCCGAGCCTGGGGCTCGCGTGCCGCCTGGAGACGGCGACGTTCGCCGTGTCCATCATCGCGCTGTTCTTCTTCCTGTTCTCGTCGGGCATCGAGGTGCTGGTGTGGCGCAACCGCAGGCAGGAGAAGCGGTTCAGGGCGACGGAGGTCGCGTATACGGGGGGACGCGGGAGGTGGGACTGGAAGCTGGGAGGGAAGACCAAGACGCAGCGTGCGCTGGAGAGGGAGGAGGCGTATGCCGAGTATGAGCCGCCTGCGCATCCGATAAAGGGCGGGACGGAGGGCAAGAAGGAGAGGAGGAAGGAGATGGAGTATAGGCCCGAGAAAGGGACGGGGAAGAGGGATGTGCCAGAGCGTGAGCCGGTGCAGTCGGGCGTGACGGGGAAGCCGGGGAATTATCAGGTGGCTTGAGAGGGGATTTGGGGACGACAATCTGAAAGGGATGGTAGATTAGAAATGTATGGGTCTTCACTGCCTCCTCCTCCCCCTCGCGGTCGCCGCCTTTTCGTTATCGATAAACTCCTTTATAATATCATGCAATGCATCGTTCCGCCTCGTAAGCAGCAACACATCGTCCGTCGTGACCGTCGAGCGTCCCGCGTGCTTTGCGAAGTTCTCGAGGTCCTGGGCCACCGTTTCTGCCATACAGTCAGCAATCAGCGCCGTTCCAATACGGCGATTCGGGGGCTGTCACATACCGGTTTGCGCCCAGACCATCTCGGTCAAGGCGCCGATGAATTGTGCTGTTGCATTCACGCCCAGACGCAGAGACTCGGCGTCGACGATCTTGCCGATGGAGAACCACAAGGCTGCCTTGAGGCGCTGCGGTGGGGTTAGTAAGAGTACAGGTACTACAGAGCGATTGAAGGTATGTGTATTACCTCGCGCGTCTCCTCGTCCATATTTTCAGCCATGATGAGATGATGAGATGAAGGGATGATGAGATGAAGGGATGAAGTAAACACGTTGAGTAGGTACTGTAGGTAGTGCATCGTCCTGCTTGGACTTGGAGATTGTGGGGAGACGCGACGTGGTCCAAGCGCCTCGCAATCAGCACTGCGATGATGCCGTAATGCCGTTCATCACAAAGCCGTCCGTTCCAGAATTCCAGACTCTACAAAATTTTAGACCAACGACCCCTTTTATAAATTACCGCGGAATCCACAATCTACTCCACGATCTGCTCCACGATCTGCTCTACTCTTTCTTCTAGTATCAACTTCGAACGAAACTCGCGCTCTTTCGAATACTATTCACAAGCAGCTCGATATCATACAGACCCGATCCTCGGCGCCAGTCCCAGTCCCAGAGCAACACATAATCACAAGCAAGCTCTCAGGGGCAGGCACTTCCAAGATGGACATGATGGATTGGATGGACACAATCTCTGGCTATGTCAGCCAAGGCGTCGACAACTTCAAGCGCAACGCCTCGAGCTTCGGCTCCATGTCCCTGAAAGAATGGGTGCGGATCATCACCATCGTCGGCGCATACCTGCTGCTCCGGCCGTACCTCGCCAAATGGGGCGCGAAGTTGCAGGAGAGCCAGCACGAGAAGGAGGTCGACCCGGCCGAGATGGCGGCGGCGAAGGCGGAGAGGGCGGCGATAAACGCGAATAGTCTGAGGGGACAGGTCGAGCTGCCCGTGGAGAGCGACAGCGAGGAGGAGGCGGCGGCGGAGGGAAGGGCAAGCGGCGCGAGTTGGGGGAAGAAGGCGAGGAGGCGCCAGAGGGCGATGATTAGGAGGATCATTGAGGCAGATGAGAAGTTGAGGAGGGAGGCGGAGGAATTTGATGACGATGAGGATAAGGATATTGAGCAGTACTTGACCTGAAGAGGGCGTGGAGGCTCTGGATGGGTGGTTCTACGACCGTGACGGGCGACGCATGACGTCCCTCATCTGTCAAACCCAGCAGGGCGTCTGTGGTGTAGGGCTGATGTACAATACAAACCGGTGAAGTCGCACCGCAGCGTTGGGTCTCGCGCTGTGAGAAGATGAGACATATAGCGCTTTGCCATCTGCCCAGGCACAGGCAGAGGCACATTAACGCCCTGCAGTTCTCATCTCTGCAGGCAAAATGGAAATGGATCGACTGTAGAATCTTCGAATGGCAGTCATCGAGCAAAATCCCCCCTTCGTGAATATCTCCACCAGTGATTTCCATGTTGGAGTCTCACAATGCCGGAACGTTGGGAGCGTTGGGCGCATAAGGAGCGGAAATGCATCACTCACCAAGGGATAGGGATCATTGACGCCTCTCCAGGTACTGTCAGCCCGGGCATTATTCATTAATACCTTCGTCGCCAATGACCGCCCAGCCATTTGCCTCTTCACTGAGCCGTCGAGTATGAATGTATGTATATACATATGTTGATATGTGTACATATATATGTATGTGCTGTATGTCTTGGTTGAGCTGAGCTACTGCATGCAACTACAATACTACTGTGTACTTCACTCCGCCTCGTTCGGACAGCTCCGTCGTGTCTGGGGGCTCTCTCTATCTACATGGGCATCATGCATCCAAAGAGCCGCATCCCTTTCTAGAATTTACTACTCCATTGCACTTCTATCTATCGAGGACAACTTTAACGCTTCTTGACTTCTTTGCCTTCTTTGCCTTCTTTGACTTCTTTGATGACTTGAATGCATGATATCTCCTGTTTCCTATTTTGTGCTGCTTCTACTCATTCATCGCGACGGCGTCATTGTCGGGATTCGGGCGTGGTGTGGAAAGCGATCGATATGGGATCTTACCAGAGACCTTCTCTCGACGCAGATGATTTGCTTGTGAATGGTTATTTCAAAACTTCAAGAGGCCGGCAAGCTACGTATGTCACTGAGCGATGGATGGAATCTCCAGGCTTGAGCTAACTCGCGTCAGTGCGCCAACTCCGCCCTCGACGTCTTACAGCCTTGCCACTCCAGCCTTTCCAGATACTAGACGACAACGACCCTCAAAGTCCCCTCGAGCGTCTCGAACAGGCTGGCCACCGAGACCACATGTCGAAGATGAGAGCGAATCGTTGTCTAGGGAGCTCGGAGGACACACAACGGCACAAGCAGCCTACGATCCACCGTTTCGAGGTGTCATCGACCAGCAGCCTATCCTCTACGAGTCCGACCTATCTGCGTCTGATGCAGCGAAATCCAATACCACAGTCAAAGAAGATGGCAATGCTGAACGACGTTTCGTGCTTATACCGCAGTCAGGCACCCACTCACCAGTCAGGGACGACGATGCGGGACTACCTAGGAAGCGGCCTCAGGAAGAACAGCGAACAGAACCACGCAGGGCAGATACGCAGGGAGACAGGCGCCGAAAGGAGACCCGAGAATCCCCTCCGCCCATCATTCGTAGAAAGAGCCGACAAGACCTGCCTGCCCTGACCACCAAGGTCGAATCCGCTCAACCACCTTCCCGGCGGCCGGCATCGCCATATGCGTCAACTTCGCAGACGGAGGATCCAAGTCGCATAGGTAGGAGCCCGCCGACGAGTGTTTTCCTCTCTCCAGATGTAGCTACAGCAAAAAGCAGTTCAAAGGGCTACTTCGACATTGCTGCCCAGTCACTGCCTAGAAAATACGGTGGGTCATCGCCGCGGCCAACAACATCTAATAACAGTTCGCGGCCATCTACCCCAAATCTCGTGAAGACAAGTCGTGCAAGTTTTGATACCCAAGTCAGGCCTAAAGCGGGCCTTCCAGAGAGGCTCACACGACCGCAGCAGTTAGCAGAGGAGAATAGTTCACGTCGCTCTGAGCGTCCGACGTCAAGGTTAGACCGCAAAGATAGCTCTGAGCGACGTCATTCAAGGCAGTCCTCAACTCAATCCAGCAGAAATGAGTATACGAGCAGCGATCTCGAGGATAGTGATTCCGCAGGCTCGGATAAACGTCGAAGCCGCCATCGTCGACACTACGCACGTCACGGTGACAGCCTCTACCCAGAGGGCGAGAAAGATCGCCATCGTCGGACTGGGTCAAAGTCAGGTCGTTCTAGTACGGAGTTTGGACAGCCACAAAAGAGATTCTCATCTCCGTTGCCAAGTTCAGGGACAGCAGCAGGCTTCATGGCCGCAGGAATGGCCGCAGGCATGCTTGACAACCAGAGAAAGGAGACCTATCCTCCTGCACGTGATGCCAGGAGACCCATCTCAAGACCTATATCTCCTCTGTCCGCACTTGAGGGTGCGAGAGCCTCGAAGACACCTACCCAGGCGGCTCCAGTGCGCTCGAGGGAGTCAAGTCCAGTGAGCATCGACCCACGCAGTCGTGAATCGAGGACATCACTACCCATACCCATCCCAACCAATGGTCCAGCACATGACGGTAGAGTTTCTGCATCATCGCAGTGCGGAGATCGTTCTGCCGGCACTTCACCTGCAAACAAAGGCTACTGGCAGCCTCCTCCATTCCAACCTCCCGTCCCTACGCCTTCCCACCTCGATCCGCCAACGATGGGTTCCGTCCGTCGCTTCTCGCAAGATATCGAAGCCGGCACCATCGCCCCTCTACCTCCCTGTCCTCGTACCAGCCCTGTACGAGGTAAGGCCGACTGGCTAACCTTGCCCAAATGTCCCGGCTTCAGAATCTGTCCCACCTGCTACCAATCCGCCGTCGAACCCACCTCCTTCCGCACCTTCTTCGTGCCCGCCCCCCTGCGCTCCCTCGACGACGAAATCACCTGCGCCTTTGGCTCCCAACCGTGGTACCGCATCGCCTGGCTCCTGACCCAGAAGAACCGCGAGAACGACCTAAGCCTAATCTACCAAATCGCCTCCATCTCCGCCACCACGCCGCCCTGTCCCGGCGCCGACCCCGCCGTCCGCAAATGGCACTCTATCCTCGACCCCTCGACGGGCCAGCCCATCCGCAATTTCGACGTGTGCGCCGCCTGCGTCAAGGCCATCGAGGCGCTGCTGCCGGCGCTGCGCGGCGTGTTCGTGCCCACGAACGTCGAGGGGCCCGCGGGCGCGCGGCGCGCCTGCGACATGCGCTTTGACACAGAGCGCTTCGTGGACTACTTCGACGCGCTGGAGCTGGCGGCGGAGCAGACGCCGGGGTCGGCGGGGCGGTGGCTGCCCGACGTGCGGGGGTTCGCGGCGGTGGTGCGGCGGTTCGCGGCGGTGCCGGGGTGTCGGGGGCGCGCGGAGGTCAGGGATGCGAGGTGGTATGGGATCGCGCAGCTGCCGGAGTTCACGGTGTGTGCGGAGTGCTTTGAGGGGGTTGTGAGGCCGGAGGTGGAGAGGAGGAGGGCGATTGCGGAGATGTTTGAGCTGGGGAGGAGGCAGGGGACGGGGAGCTGTCAGTTGTATTCGGAGCGGATGAGGGGGGTCTTTAGGGAGGCCGTGGGAAGGGATGATTATAGGGCGTTGGCGAGGGCGGCGAGGGAGAGGAGGGAGATGGAGAGGGAGTATAAGTGGGACTTGGAGGATGCGATGAAGTTGAGGGGGGTGGAGAGGGAGGAGGAGGTGCAGGCTGTGGAGAGGGAGTGGAGGAGGTGGGAGTGAGGCGGGTAGTGGGGGTTACGATTATGATTATGAATTATGTGAACATGAGGGTAGGGGTGGGAACGATACAGAACCGCAATATACAATTAATGCATTGCGTACGAATCTCTAGATTTTCGGAGCTACCTCACATCCGACTTGAAGAAGACATACACTGATCCTCAATACATCAACCAGGTCCCTTAGCTCAGTTGGTTAGAGCGTGGTGCTAATAACGCCAAGGTCGCGAGTTCGACCCTCGTAGGGACCAGTGGATAAATATACTTTTGCTCCTTTTGCTCGTGGAGTCATGTCACGGCGTGTGGGGCGGCAGCGGGATATGGAGATGGAGATGGAAATTTTGCTCCGTGGAGCGCTCGTAGTCGCGCTAACGCGATACCCGTCGTTGGTAAGCGCGCTATGTTATTGCTACTTGCTAGCCTCCGCACGAAGTAACATCTAGCGTCTTTCTGAGGCTTCTTAGACTCTGATGGGACCATTGCCGCGTAGAGGCATCATGCGATCCGCTATTTGGTCCAACGTCTCACGTCTCACGCCGAGTTCTCGTTTTGGAGATGCTATCAGAAGACTTAGGAAGGTTGTATGTAGTCCGTCAATTTGTGGGATTATTCTGGCGCATTTGAGCTATATTAATTATCTGAAGGAGCAGGTCACATAGATCGAGAATATTACTAGTGCATATTGCCCCTGATGCCATATCTTTAGTTTAAACCCAGTCAATCCCATTGTGCATGTCAGTTCCTCGGCCTTAACTCATCAACCACAGCACCGGGAAACGCCAAACGTGGAGAACATCTCAATTAGCTACAAACGAGCAGATCGACGTGCTAGCCTTCCCCTTCAAGATCAAAGCAACATCGCCGCAAACCCACCCGCAGCAGCCACAATCCCCATTCCCGCTCTCACCACCTCCGCCGCCGCCGTACTCACCGCAGTCCCTCTCGCCCCAGTCGCATTTCCCGTCGTGGTCGCGGCGCCCGAAGCCGCGCCGCCACCAGCACCAGTCATCGTCATCGTCGTACTACCCGAGATGGAGCCCGGCTCCGCAACATCCTGATACTGCGCACACACCGCCTGCGGGTCCAGCCGGCAGCCGCCCTCGGCATCGGTGCACACGGACTGCAGGTGCGGGCCCTGCGCCGGGATGACGGCTGTGGGCGGCGAGCAGCGGAAGCCGAAGAGCGCGAAGAGCGCGTCGGCGACGGGCGCGACGTCATGTTCCGGGACGCCGAAGGAGGCGGCTGAGAGACCGACTGCCGTGGATCAGCACCGCGCACTAACAGGACATAGAGACTAGAATCCCAGAAAATGGGCGAGAGGCGTACCTTGCGTGACGAAATACCCCACCTCCGCCGCATTGAGCTTCATGAACTTGTGCGTCTGGTACATACTCGGATCGCCGTCGTAGGGTGTGAACATGGCGCCGCCCTGCATCGAGCAGCCCAGCAGCGTGCCAAAATACTCGTACAAGTGCGTCATCAGCAGGTGCTGGTTGGTGTCCGCGCTATCGGCGGGCATGTTCTGCTTCAGGGGGGCGGCGCCGCCGCCGTCGAGGAAGTTGACGGAGACGCCGGAGTCGCCGCCGCGGTTGGCGCTGGCGAGGTCGCCGGTGAAGTAGGGGAGGAGATTTACTTCAGTGTTGTTGTAAGAGCCGGCGGCGAGGATGCCGGGGACAGAGATGCCGACGTTGGGGGTTGTGTCTGGGTGGGTTAGTGGGATGGAGATGGAGAGGAGGGAGAGGGAGGACATACAATTCCCGATCACGGCTGTGTTGACGAGGAGGGTGATGAGGGTGAGTTGGTTTGCGGCGGTGTTATTGTTAAGGAGGGCGGTGGTGTAGAAGTCGCAGATGGACACGTTTTCAGGGCGATGGGCGGCGACGGTGCCGGCCACGGCTGCGAGGACAAAAGCTTTGAGGAGCATTGTATGGTCTCAGTGAAGCACGAGATCTATCGATCGGTGCGGTGTGCCTTTGCAGAAGATTGGTCTATTTAGATGAGATGTAGGAAGAGGCAAGTGGTAAACAAAGAAAAAAAGCAACACAGGAACAGAGGCGCTTTATGAGAGGCACGATCCGCAAACGATCAAATGAGAGACCCTGACATAGTGCGTAGATGCGATATGTCGGTCTTCCCTTCGCAAGCCTGAAGACTCTCCATGGGACCAATGACAGTGACTCTATTTCTGCATCCACCTTGCCCATTGGTCTCAGAAAGCTTAATGAGATGAGATACCTATGCAAATATTTGACAAAGCTTTGTGGCATGGAATCATTCTTGCAGGATTCCTCAATGTCGGAAGACTTTGTTTCCGGCACTTCGCTAGGGATAGAAAGGCGCAGCAGCAGACAGTTGGAAGTCATGGCTGGAATAGGAAGTGTAGAGGCTGGATGGAGGCTTGGCTATCCTCAATGGTCGAGTATATGACGGCATGACGTTGACGAAGTGACAGAAATAAATAGAGAAATAAGCTTACCTGGCGATCTCAGATTCTTGGTGCGGAATGACAGGAAGGAGGATAAAGAAAGAGGAATGAGATGGAACATGGTATCTGCGATATGCCCTCCATCTTTGCGCGATGCAATGGATGGATAATGGTGAGCCTCAGGGGCTGCGTAGAAAAATCCAAAATCCATAAATCCATGTAAATCTCCTCCAACCCACGAATCCACGATCCGGGATCCCATTCATGTCGAATTCGATTCGAAATTTCTCTTTTCTTCCTCCATGATTCCACTCATATATACTTCCCTGAAAGCCTATTCTTCACCCTCAATCCAGAGATCGCATTGTCAATTTGTCAGCAAATTGAGCAATCCGCCCTGCCGGAATGCATCACATCCGACAACGACAAAGACCGAGACACCATTCCGCTTCTGTCGTTTAATGACGACTCGACTTTGTGCTATCAGCCTTCTTTGAGAAACTCGAAACTCGGATTGTGAAGAGTCCGGCAAGGATCGCGGGATTTGGCTTTGGTCTTTCCCTTGTTTGCTAGACAGTGGACGCTCTAGATACTCTCTCAGTATTCAGGGTTCTCACAAAAACTCAACAAACTCATGAGTTACTCGAGTTACTCAAAAACTCAAACTCATGACCCTGTCAGTATTGCGGATTTTCTGCGCCGATGCTTGAGTGATGTTATGATGTTGGACGCAGTTTAGTAAAGAAAGAGGAAAATAAAAATAAGCTAACAATATCCAATCATCTGGTCCCTTAGCTCAGTTGGTTAGAGCGTGGTGCTAATAACGCCAAGGTCGCGAGTTCGACCCTCGTAGGGACCATTCACAATTCTTTTGCTTGCAATATGTTTTTTACCTCTTCTCCCTCCCCCGTTTGTCACCTTCGGGGACTAATTAATATTTGGTTCTTCAAGAACAAAATATTATTTTTATCCTTCCCTCGACTCGTGCCCATATGTCAAAAAATCACGGTGCTCGCTCAGTCTGGATTATCCCGTCCTGCGGCCCCTTTTTGCAGAAACGAAGTGAGTCTTGCCATGGGAATGAGGTACGAACGCTGCTGCTGCTGCGTATCATCGTGGCAGGCCGATCGACGAAGCTAACCTCCGGAGATTTGCATGGTGAGAATGGAGAGATAGGAGCATTCTCTGCTCTTTTCACCTCCAAGATACTCACCCTACTGCGTGCGAGCCTGGAATTTCTCCATGAGAGAGCTGCAGCTCGGACTTGAGGGAAGGAGTTTTCATGGCGAGAAAAGCGTGATGGAGAGAGAGAGTGTAGACGGCGAGAAGTGTTTAGACAGTAAGGGGAAACGAGGAAGATCGAGATGCTTCCAATGTGAGATCGAGAGGGGCACGTTGGTGTTCTGTAAGTGCAATGTGCAAAAGGCACTGCGTACAGCAAGCAGCCTGATACATTGCCGACTAAAGGTGATACGATATGTAACGGAGAGAAGGAAATATCGGTTACTTACATACCGAAACTGCAGGACTGGAAATGAAGAGCGGAACTTTGAAAATCAAGCAAGAGGTGCTAGTTACAGTGATTGTGCTATGCGGGAGGGCCATGAGCAACGGTGCCGCGAGCGGAGAAGAAAGAATACTCATTATGCGAGTCGCTGCTGAATCGCTATCATAATTATGTATGTACGTTGGATGGATCAAGACTCCATGCGCTTGAAAAGCCAATCGCTCAAAATATGCACGATGAATCCAATCCGTCCTCGGCCGCACCGTCCCGATTTCCCCCATATATCTAAATTCCCATTTATAACCTACTTGCTCTTCTTCGTCTCCTCCTTCGCCCCCTCCAAAGTCGCAGCAATGACGCTGTTGCGCACGTCGAATGCGTTGCTGATGTCCTTGTAGCCCGCATAGATGGCGTAGAGTGGGAACCAGACCCAGAGCGTGTTGAAGAAGAAGAGGTATACCCATCTAGCGCACCGTCAACATCCTCGTAGAGAGACCCTTCCAAGGCGGTCGTAGGAAGAGGGCAGGAGGCAGAGGGAACATACGTATACACCCAATTACTCGTGTCCAGATTCTGACTCCCGGTCAACCACTCCGGCGCAAAAGTCATGAAGCCTACAACCCCGTCAGCAGCGCATTCTCCCCACATCCCTCCCCGGCCAGAAATGGCACACATACCCCCATACAACTCCCCCACCGCCAGCACAATCATCCAAATCCCGGCCCTCGGATTCCTCCTCGCAATCATCCACGCCACCAGCGCCGCGAGCGGCCCCGCCCCCAGCACCGTCAAGAGCTCGATACTGACCACATTCGCGTCCGCGCCGCCCCACCTGTAGTCCGCCTGCGCATACACCCTCCACAGCGCGGCGAACGGATTGTCGGGCCCCGCGAAGTTCGCGCCGTACAGACGATCCGTGTGGCCGAGCCAGTTGGTCACGGAGACGGGCTGGGGAGCGTCGGAGGGGGCGGGGGAGATGTAGGTGAAGAGGGTAGTGTAGAGCGAGGAGGTGAGTTCTTCGAGGGGAGCAGCGGGGAGGGAGATGTAGGTGAAGAGGCAGTTGTACAGGAAGGAGCCTTCGAAGATGAGGTGGATCAGGAAGTCGAAGACGTGCCAGATGAAGAGGAGGCGCAGCGATTTGGGCGTTGAGCGCGAGAGGACGAAGGTCGAGAGGAGGTAGGCGGCGCTGAGGAGGGCGACGACGAGGCTGAGGGAGAGGAGGGTCGTGGTGTCGCTGAGCATCTCTGCTACGGTGAGAGGTGGGGAGGCCATGGGTAGAGAGTAAAGAGGGGATGGGAGAGAGGAAGGGCAGTCGTTGCGACGCGAAAGAGTGACAGAAATGAGGCTTGACGTGCGCCGAGATTGTCGCGATAAAGTGGTTTTAGGGGTCGCTGCATACCCCGGATTCTTGGGAGAGTGAGCTAGGACGGATTCAGATACGAGGACGATCTCAGCTGCCAAGGTGACGATATAAACAACGATAACAACTTCTAAAAACGACCATATCAAAATTGACCAAAGGGCACTCAGAATCCCATGTGAATGTGATGGCCAAAGAAGATGCAACGTTTAAAGATCATCGTGCGAACCTGCAGAGTCCTGATTTAAAAAAAATTGGTGTTCCTGTTTCATGCCATCAATCCAACTTTCTTCTCATCCTCTCATCAGATGATGTAATATAGTATAAATCTCCTAACAAAAACTAAAAATAAAGATTATATTATGTTCCTACTTAGGAAGAACGTATATAGTTCTCTTCCATATTAATGATATTATCTTATAATTTTACATTAGAACTACTACGATAAACTTAAGTGAAGCTAAATTTTAATAAAGGAGGAGCACACATATAACGCCTAAACGGTCTCTTTCCTCAACTAATATTATAATTATGAAGTACAAGCTAATTCTCTAACCGTATAGATCGGTATTGAAGTTAAAGGACTTTCACATCGTAGCATAAAATACAAAGTTCAATTCGTTTGCAATATCATACAGGGTGTATTGCCCCGACTAGCATTTCAGCTGATAATCATCACTTCAGTAACCAGACCATCCGTCGAGCGCCCATAACAAAACATGTGCCATCCATCCCTCGAATCTATGATCCATCCCAACAGAAATCGTCCACGGTGTATATCTAATGCTTCATAGCCTGACGCTCGTTAGTACCGTCACATCATCATCTCAGACCACAATCCTGAGGCGAGGGCAAACCGACCTCCTTATTCACATCAGCCTTGGTCTCATGGCGCGTCTCCTCGACCTTGTCTCCAACAGTGTCCTTGGCGGCGCTGGCACGGCTGGACAGCGGGGCCTCGGGGTCCTTTGCAACGGCCTTGGGGGCATCAGTATCATTTATGCTGGCGAGAGGAGAGGGGTGGGACTCGGGAGGAAGATATACCTTATGGGCCTCCTTCGAAGCCGCGGAGCCGGTGCCCTTGACGGACTCGGTGACGTAGTTTGCGGCGTTCTTGATGGTCTCCATTGTGAAGTTCTGTGTGTTTTGGGGTTGGAAGTGATCTTTTTATGTTGGTTCAGGATGTAGAGTGCTCGATGTTTGATGATGAGGGAGGGAAGATAGGGCTATATGTAGACCCGCGGCTGCTTCAGGGAGCAGGAGGAGGGTGGAAGGAGAGGCTTGAGTGCCTGAAGCCGGTGGGAGTATGTACGTCATACAGAGCAACTCTTCGACCTGCCCTGTGGACTGCATCGTCCACTTTTCCTCTTTCAGACACGATGCAAGTCACCAGATGGAGCCATTGTTCGAGTTCTCCCAAGAGGTTTATTCGAAGGGTCGAATTGCGTCATTTTGCCAGCTTTCATCCACTTGGAAGGAGCAGGAGAGGAGATGATAGGAGATGATAAGAGAGGAGGAGAGGAGAGCAGGGGCTGAGAATGAACGGCATCTCGTAATCCATGGCATTCTGTTCGTCATGATCGTCATGACCGTGATGATCTTTCGTCCTTTTTTCTTGGAAGTGTGGCTCTCATAGGAGCTTCGATATGTGGTCCTTGGCTCAGGAAGACGTCTCTAATCTATTGTGAACTAGCAGGGCAAAGATGACGATATCACCCGGAAAGTCCTGGCTAAATTGGGATTTCCAATGGATGCCAATGTGGCAATGTTGATGTCCAAGTTTACGTCATGTCCCTTATGATGTCATGGCTTGTTTGTTTGTTTGTTTGTTTGTTTGCCTCGTTTGCATTATTTGACCCTGTCAATGCCAAGACAGATGAATAACCAAGACTGCTTGGAGACCGACACGAGCCAGCTATGTCTTATGAAAAAGCGCAGTCCATCAATATTAGATTTGAATTCTGATACCTCAACGAACTGACGATGGATATAATCTATTCTGTCTCGAGTCTACGTCTAACTCTATCGTATATCTGATGCATGCCTCTCCGGCTTCAGAATGCCAAACTCCCCCTTTTCCAAAAAATGATGGCTGTCCATATAACTCGCCATGTGTGGTATTCGCTATGCATGTCTGAATGCAAGATCCCCAAATCCCAAACTCCACGCACCAATGCCCATGCACGCGCCGAATAAATCACCTATCGAACTCCAAGAATCCCCCCGCAGCACGCACCCGATCCGCGTCCGCCCTGCCAAGTGGCCTCTCCCCAACGTCGTCATACTCGGCATCAATCTCCTCCTCGCGATCCGCATGCAGTCCAGCATCCCCAGCCGGCGCATCTTCCCCGTCGTCTCCTCCCATGACCTCTCGCTGCGCAAGGTCTCCAGGCTCCAGCTGCAGGTTCAGCATCTGATGAACCAGGCCTCTCAACTGCACGTGAATCGCCATCAACTGCTCTTCCATGGGCGCCGCAGGCTGTCCCGCCAGCGCCCCCAACTGTGCCGCTATCGGGTCCAAATGTTCGGCCAGGCGAAACAGAGCGGCCGGTCGAGCCGCAGGCTCCGGGTTCACAGGCGCAGGCGGCTCAGCTGGAGGCCATCGAACACCACGCTCTGCCGCACGAGCAGCTGCCTCTCGTCGGGCGATGGCACGCCCATAACGGCCGCCTAGCCGACCGGGAACGGCCGGAGCAGCAGCAGCAGCAGCTGCTGCTGCACGAGCGTGAGGTCGAGGTGCTTCAGCTGCACGTGGGGGAATTTGATCGATGCGGAGGACCAGTGGAGCCTCGATATGGGCTACAGGTGCATGTGGTCCTTCCGGAACGTCAGCCGCTGGAACGGCAGGCCCAGGCCCAGGCGCAGGGATTGGTTGTGCATTAGCATCAACGATACGATTGAGGATAACTTCGATGCCATCCTCCCCGTCCCAATCCGCATGATGATTGTCGCCTTCGATGTTCTCCCCCTCGTCGAAAGGAACGGCATCATGATGACCGCCTTCGTAAGCAAGGCCGACATCATCCCCATCACCTCCCTCAAGCTCCCAAAGTCGCTGATAACAACTCGTCTTCTCCGTATTGTAATGCTGATAAGGATTCTGCGGGTCGAGCCACGCCGAGCACAGGTAGCAGAAGTGGGTTTCGCAGCGCTGACACTGCATATGGTTGCAGCCATGCGTCTTCTGAGCCGGGACAGCGCACGTAGGACACGGAGTCGTGTGCAACCTGATGTATTCCATTGAAGCCAAGTCCTCGGCAGTGAGCTCCTCATCCTTGCGAGGTGGACCGCAGACTACAAATTCGCCGTGCCAGGACTGCAAGCAGCGGCTGCAGAAGGCAAAGCTGCAATCTTCGCAGATTCGAAGGAGGTCGATGCGTTTTGGTGGCTTCGTGGGATCCAAAACAGCCCCGTCCTCGTCGGCGTCATCGCCTGCCTCCTCGTCTGTCTCATCCGCTGTGACAGTTGCCAAATGGCTGGCTGACACCACTGGCTTCTTATGCTTCTTGGATCGTGCCGCTCCCTCGCAGTAATTTCTGGGACAGTATACCGTGGTCTTGTCGTTCTCGAGCTCGATCTTGTGTTTCATCTGAACGTATCTCTTGACCATCTCATGCTCCAGCGGGACCTTGAGAAGTTCGCTAGGGCTCAAGGTGACCTTGGGCTTTCCTTTCCTTCCCGATTGCGCCATTTTCTCAGCGCGAGACTTCGCACAGCCTGGGTCAAGACATTTCACTGAATGGACGTCTCCTTCGGTAATCGCATTGTTGTAGAAGTCCTGGAGACATTGTCGGCAGAAGATGTGGCCACAATGATCCATCCGATGACAAGCACTTCCTCTCTTCGGCTCAAGACAGATCCCACAGTCATGCCCTCGCCTATCAAACGCGGCCTGCTTTGCTGAACTGTTATGATCCAGTAGCTCAATCTCTAGATCCGGAGGCAATTGCAGGATATCCTGTCCCTCCAGCAGCCCAAACAGTTTCTGGGCGGAATCTTGGACGTGGTCGATGAAGGAATACAACACTTGGTCGTGCCCTATATCCTCCCAGAGCTGCACGCCCTCAGCCAGCAATCTGCTTATCTCTTCTTCAGGAAGCCATCCTGAGGCTGTCGAGAGCGCCAGAAGGGGTGGGGTGTCCGCAGGATAACCGTCCGGCAGGGTGATGCTGATGCGTATATTCGGCAAGTATTCCAGGTGGCGGATCCGATGCTGCGGATCCTCTGGGTCTATGCCAGATAATCTCTCCAAGTCAGATGCATCTGCGAAGAGGACGGGAACCGGGTTCGATGGGACAACGGGCAGCTCTAATGTAGCCGAGAGGGGGCTCTGTTCGTCCAAGACCAGTTCGGGAAAGGTATATTGAAGTGTTGAAAGTTCGACTACTCGCTCGTCGTCCTCACTGATATTGATGTCGTCCATGGTGTCTTCTTTGTCTGCTGTATCTGGAGCATGTGGAGATGCAGTTGGATGGATGAGAAAATGAACGTTGGCACAAGGCTGAAGGCTGATGTCTTTAGCACGAAGGTTATAGTATTTCACCTATATGTACAACGGGTGGATCAAAAGAGTGACTGAATAACAAGAAAGATCCCCAAGATTTGGCAGTGGCAACGTGGAGTATTATAGAAGATGGGAGGTTGAGGAGGAGGAAGAGGTGGAAAAGAAAAAGGAGAGTCATCGGCGACGGCGAAGGCGACGATGTCTACGATACCTTCTTAGGAAACCCATGATAAAGTACCTTGTAGTGTACAAAGTACTTCTACTTAGATTATTATGCTGTAGTCTATGGGCACAACGTACCTGTACCTCTATGTATACTATGTACCACAGCGCAGCTCTGGATAAGAGCCTTATCATTCATTTTCCGCCTTGCGAATGAGGCAGAAATATTCATATGGCGCATTGCAATGCGGTAATAATGAGGATCTACGGATATCCATGGATATAACAACATAGGACCTTGATTCAACTACATGCAAGGCCGCAATGAATCTTGAAGCTTGCAGAAACTTTCTTTGTTGTATAAAGAACTGTAGACTTTGATCAACTATCGTCTACCATATGGCATAAATATCTTGGTTCGGCTTATATAATTCTGTGTCCCCAAATCTCGACTCAGCCAGCTTGGCCAGCTTCCTTCCCGAACTCAGTCTCTCCTCCAGCTCCCCTGGCCCGACTCACGCTCCCGATCACAACATGGACGATACAGGGCCTTTTGCATCCTTCTCATTGACACATGTCCGCTATGTAGGTGCTGAGGCGCAATGGCTTGGTACCTGAGACTGACTCCTATGGCGCATAGAACCCGACCGATCCGCTCTCCTACTTCTGCGCATGGCTCGCCCTCGTTCCACAGGGCCTCTGCGTTGTATACGCAACCCTCATATGGTCCACTCGGGAAGTCGAGATCCTCCTCATGTTTGCAGGACAAATGGCCTGCGAAGCCGTGAATTTCTCCCTGAAGAGGATCATTAAAGAGGAACGACCGAAACAAATGCATGGGAAGGGGTATGGCATGCCATCATCGCACGCCCAGTTCGTGGCATTCTTCTCGGTCCATCTAGCCCTGTTCTTGTTGTTGAGACATGCTCCATTTCCGAAAGCCTCGCACACGCCTCTCTCGTTGGCACGAAGAGCGGCTCTTTCGGCCGTTGCACTGGCATGTGCAGGACTCGTGGCCTGGAGTCGGATATACCTGAGCTACCACACGCCAAAACAGGTTCTCGTTGGATGCACGACTGGGGTAATAAGTGCTGTGGGATGGTTCGGAATCACGGCAATTTTTAGGAAGAGCGGACTGCTGGAGTTTGTCCTGGAGTTGCCTCCGGTACGATTTTTCAGAGTTCGAGACTTGGTAGTTGAGGAAGACTTGCCTCAGTCTGGCTGGGAGAAGTGGGAAGAGAGAAGGGCCCTGATTAAGGGGCGTGCGAACGGCCAGAAGGTCAAAAGACGATGATCTTATGACAAGCAATGGAAAGTATGCGCACATTCGAGTTGCGATATCCGGGATGTGCCTAGGTCATCATCTTCCATGCAAAAGAACGCGGCAGGGCCTCCCATGCGACTGAAATTTGTGTCGGATATGACAAAAATATGCTCAAACTTTCCTTCTCAACCACAAAATACACCTGGCCTCTGTGATGTCATGATTCTATTCCTCTCTTTCGTCGTCTCTGCGGGATTACTCGGGTACCTTCTCTTTTTCCGCACCATATTTCACTTTCCAGTCCCCGAGACAGTGGTTGCCCTCCTGTGCTCAGCACAACCGTTGCATATTTGAGTCTCACTTCTGGATGAATGGCATGAGCCCACTCGTCGCGATTCAAAAGTTAAATCTTTGCTGCAACAGACACAATGTTGAAGCTAGCGGACACCATTACTCTAACGCATATAGATATCAAGACTATACTTCGTACTCTCGGATGAACTTGTCAAGGACGCGACAAGCTTGGCTGTACCATCGGCTCTCAGGTCACGCGAACCTCTGCGGAAAATTAGAGCGCATGGAGCACAGTTGTCTGAGTGCATTTAATATATTTCTGCCCACTCAGGAGTCAGGACAGGAACCGGCGACGATGCGATTGGAACTGCCGTGATTCTAGAGTGCTGTACCATAGACAGCCGTTGCACTGCACGACCTCGACTAAGGTCTGGGATTGTCCTTCCTTCCTCAAGCAACACATTCGCCTTTATCCCGACCCTGACATGCTTCCCGAAGTGAACAATGCGATGCAAGGCAGGAAGGAGGTCACACACAGGCTTGGGCTCGGAGTATTTACCGTCTTTCAACTTAATTTTAACCTACCCACTCGGATGCGCCGATATAAGATCATCCGTAGACCCGTCGTTCTCGACTCGTCCTCAGGCCTCATCTTGTGAATCTCTAAACGTAAGATATGTATCTAGGTACATATCAAAAAATACGGAGAAACAGGAGAGTTACCGGCGTAACGGGCTGCAATCCGATACACTAAAAGTTGACGTCGAAGACCATTCGATCTGCCGAAGACTCGCATGAAGAACATGGGAAACTCATATCCGCTCCGGGAATTGGCTTTAACCCAGAATATGGGACTATGGGAGCCAGGGAGACCCATTTTTGACAAGCGCCAAAAGGAAAAAAAGAGCGGGGTCAGTTTGATAGAGACGGGATACCTAGGTACCTATGTCCGCCTGCATACAGCACATATGCACATGCACGGTTTCAATGATAGAATAATGTGATTGCATGCACTTCAGGCATTGACCGGCACACTCGCTGGATCAACGCTCTGGAAGATCTATACTCAACACATGGCCATGACTACTGCAAGCTCGTGGAGTCTACAAGAAGCGTTGAAGATCGGCAATGACGGCAGCAACAACGACGGCCGCGACAATGGAGCCGATCTACAATCAGCCCTCGTGGATTGTGGATTGCCGATTTACAGTGGGCAGAACCGCCATCTACGTCGTTGCTAATGTGAAATGGCAATGCAACTTGCGTATGTATTGTACATGAGGGGCAAGAAATTTGGTAGTGTGGTCCCGTATCGTTCGTCCATGGTTTCTCAGCCAGGAAACCCGCTGGCCCAGCCAATACACGGTTAAAGGATGGAGATGACAGGTCACAGAGAGAGATGCGAGGCGATCTCGGTTGGAGGAAGTCTTACCGCTCTCGCCGCCAACAGCCACGTTGCTGTTGTTGACGCAAATCCAGCGCCTCTTGAAAGTCCAAAAGTTGTTGATAAGTCCGTGAAAGTCAACGCGTGCGTGCATACATAGTCGAACCCCTATAGCTTTCACCTTTGGGATATTGGGATAGTATGCTAGTAGAATGAGGGGGTGGCGTTTTGGGGGTTTCTCCGGCTTATGCTGCAGCGAACGACAGGACGAAGAATACGGCGCGGTGAGACATGTACCGACCCGCCTGAGATGGACCCGCAGAACATCGCTCAAAGTGTCGACAGCATTTCCAAACCATGCTCTTATTATCGTTAATGCTCCCCTTTGGGACGGCACCATGCACGCGGTACGGGGATTCTGGAGATTAAGAGGCATGGATGCGGTGGGCTTGGGAAGTCGGGAACAGGGCACAAGAGACGGTGTCCTCTCGGGGAAGATGAAGGCCTTTCTTTCCTCGCCCTCTCCTTACAGGCCAGTGCCGCCAAGCGACGCCACCCAACGGCCGCAGAGGTTGCAGGAAATGGGGTGGGGGGACTACAGGGAATTGGGGCCTCGGGATGGGGCCTTCAATTGGCCTCCGATGGTCAATATTGACGCTCTTATTATGGGATTTATTGCTCCTCTGATTGCTATCTACGACGCCACAGCTGTATTCAGCGACTTCCCGTCTCCAGAGCTCGTACTCGATGCTCATCGAGAGGCGCCGAATCGGACAGATCTCCGCAAAGAATGAAAAGGGCAGGAAAATACATCAGAAAATTCACATCACTCCTGAAGGCGCGATCAGCACTGCCAAGCGCCTGCTGATCCATACAACACGTTCGATAGATCCATACTTTATGCAACATCACAAGATGTTCTCGTCTACTGCGTATCCCTCGCGCACTTGTTGAGCGATGGCCACGCCCGCTCTGGACCTGAACATAACATCATCAGAGACAGCACTGTTTACACCCAGCTGCCCTGGAGACGTTTTCCACAGCTGGTCTCCCCGTCCTCCCAACCTAGCCAATAGCGAAGCCATAATCCTCTTCTGCTTCCATAATGTCCGCAATCCGAGAGCGAGGACGGATCGGTCTGTCGTGTAATAGCTGACTACAGTTCCTACTAGGGAGCTTTGAGAAGAGCTACCGGGGCGACCTTTCTACTTTCACCGTCTTCAAGGAAGCGCCACGTGCCATCCATGTTCTGGCTCTCCGTGCCTATTGTAGAACTCGGGCTAATGTGGTTCAAGCGCCTCGACAGAACCATGCGGATGCTAGCTCGCCATGTCTCTTTATGGCGAGGGCTCTTGTCAACCTTGCCATGTTCTTCATAGCAAAGTCCATAAGGGGCAACGGTGGGACGATGCCTCGACCCACTGGTCTTGCATGATTGTGGAAGCGTTAGTGGATGGCCACATGGACCGTGGAGAGGAAGCCGTTTTGGGGGGTTCGTGAGATTGACGCACCCTCGAGAACGAGCCTACGAAATTTGGCTATTCTTAATATCTGGGGAATATCAATAATGCCTACCTATTATTATGGTGGATGCTCTCTTGTACCTCATCCTCCGTGGATACCGGTATATTTTACTCTTGTCGTCTCCTCCTCAGTCTTCTCCACTTCTCCCCATTAAGAAGGCGACTAGAGTTGTGGTTTGATTGGAATTTGCTTGAAAGAGACTTTACGAAGTACATATTGTCGAGAGCGTTACGCACGCCTACTCTCACCGTCCCACTTTCACTTGCAGTTGCTCGCGATCCACCATTCACTCAAGCTTTCTAACGAATCCCATCCGTCCCGGGTCGACGTACCCCTGACGCCAAAAGCTGCTTACACAGTCTTGCTCGTTACTCTGGGTCACAGTAGTACTACCGGGACGCCTCGTCCGGGACTCCCCTCCCACCTAGAACGTTGTGGACCTCTTCTCCAATGCCAACGTTATGTTTAGGTAGTTAGCCTCTTCTTCTCTTGCTATCTCCAACTCTTCCTTCGCCTTAATGGCTAGGTTTCTTCCTCCAATTCCTCCAACATTTTGCAAGACATGTGTCGATGTCTTTTACAACATTCTCACTTACCATGCAAGATACGAAATCGGGGTCGCCTGGGCCGACTGGACAGTCTTCCTGGCAAGGCTATCGAGTCCCACTACCTGCGCCATCATCCCGCCTTTCTCAACCCTATGAATCGACAGCACCATTGTCTGCACCACTGGTATTATTATATAATGGAGGCGCAAAGGATCACTACAATCCAATGAACCTTCAGCAGCAACATGATATGCAACCGCGGAGGGGCAGCGAGTCGCTCATGTCGGCAGGATCGAAGCTAAATGCTAGTTTAACTTCTCATCGAAGCTATCCAGCATTAAAGAGACCATACGAATCGCTCGAGGAAAACCCATATGGCAACATCTCTCCCATAATGCACGATGGCCTACCTGAGTTCGACAACTCAGCGAAGCCGACAATCCAATCTGATCACCGACTTTTATCATTTGGAGCGCTACCTCCACGACATACCGTCTTGGATCAGTATGGAGGGCCTGGGAAAGTCGACGTCGCGGCGCAAATACATGGGATGTTCTTTCTGTCGGAGATGGCAACTCATACCGGCGACAGTATTATCATGCAACCAGAACTTACCTGCTATCGGCGCAATCTTTTTCAAATATCAGGTTCTGTCACTTGCCCCGCCGGACCTCTGTCAGTTCTCACGGATCGAGGTGAATCGATGCCTATCATCTCACAAGAGCTCGCAGTTTCCGCCATGGAATCTGTAGATGGCCATGTCATCCGACTTATTGTCATCCCGTGGAAGACCCCGCCCGCAAATTCCCCGGAAATCCCAACGGGTCAAGAACAGGAACCGGCACCCATACCAATCAATTTTGCCAGCAGCGAAAACGAAGACAGGACGAACGGCACGGTCAGCCAGGCGATTGCTTGGAGAAGGCTTCAGTTCCGCGTTGCGACAGCGAACAACGGACGCAGGAAAGAGCTACAGCAGCACTTTGTCCTACGTCTCAAACTAATGTCTACTCTTGCGGACGGATCGAAGGTATGCATCAGCGAATCGACGACAGCACCAATCGTGGTTCGCGGGCGAAGTCCCAGGAATTTTCAAGCAAGAAAGGAAATCCCACTCGTTGGATCATCAGCTTCGCCTCGAGGGCAAGCGTCCCAAGTTTCTCCAATCCAGAAAAAGGCACCGGGAGCGGAAAAGATGGCCGTCGGCAAACCAGGCATGATAGAACTGCCCAAACGGCCATTTCAGTTCGATACGAGTAATTTCCCCCCATCTCCTCTTATGGTCCGCAATGGGTAAGTGCATCACTTCCTTATCCAGACTTATAGCTTGGCATTATATGTTACATTTGTGTGTGATGAGTAGATACTGACGCCACCTGAAGGTATTCTCAATGGAACACTCCCCAACAACACCACTCTGATCACGGCGCTGCCACCACAACGCCAACCTATCCACAAGTCAGCAACAGTATGGCGCCTTATCTAAACAATGTGCAAATACTCCAGCCGCTCCAAGAGACTAGGGCTGCCCCCACGATCTCACAGGCAGTGTCTGTCGATGCACCGTCGCGCCACTATTACTCCTCGTCGCCATCTTTGTCTGCACAGTTTGACCCGTACCCACGTCCAACAAAGTCTCCTCGTCACACGGACTTGCCGTCGAGCTCGTTATATCAATCTTTTGATAGTCAATATGCCAATAGTATGCCTGGGCCCGCCAGCGGAAATCGGCTCTATTATCCCCATGCACCAGCACCAGAGTCATGGCCGAGCACGGAACATGCAGCACCAAACTATGCGACGTCCTTGCAGCCGCCCTCGCAACAACCACCTCCACCCCAACCAGCTGCCCATCACCAGCATCAGCCGGCGCAGCACACATATAGCTACCCAACGGAGGGCTACACGGGTAACAGAGACGATGGGCACAATCTCGGATATACGTGGAGCACGGGAGGCTGATGCCGGCCCTCGCCATGGGCCCTGATTTTATGAACGACGTTAAGAAGATTACGACAAGCACATATCGTTATATACCCAATTGTATGTACTATTACCTGTTACCGCGACGCATTGCAATTTTTCGCCGGTTTTGGAAGAGATGAATGGAGGTTTTACGACAGAGTTTGGGAAGATGGCGTCGGGGTGAGTGAGACAGGGAGCTGGCTGCTCGAGGGGGCGTCAAGCCGGAATTGTGGATGCATTCAGACCGCCGACACCAAGTGGATAAACTTCGGTCATTAATGGCATAATTCAGGTATTTGCATATCATAGCACATTCGGAATGGGGATATACGGAACGGACGGCGGGCTTGTTATAGAATAGTATATCATAACAGTAATATCGCTAGCCATATTATTATTACCATGTTATCTCATCTCATCTCATCTCATCTCATCTCATCCCCTCTTCTCTCCTCTCATATCAACTCATGAGTCCCACGCCCCGCACACTAGCATTCTTCTTCTCCCCCTCGGTCTGTCTTTTCTCTCTCTAAACCGACCAAAGTCACAAACCGTCCAAAATATTCATCCTAACACATATCATGGCCAATCTGCTCAAATGAGGCGTTCATGCGCCCTCTCCCCTCTCCCCCCAGCCCCAATTCCGCACAGATCTCCGCGCAGCCCCTCCGTCTGCAGTCTGCAGGGCGTCGCACAGCGCGGCATTTGGGTTAATTTGCGGAGATGTATGTACTGTACATGCTGTATGTAGGGTCCCGTACGGGAGGAGGAGTAGTGCTGCCGAACGGAGTGGGTAATGTTCCATGGACAGGGCCAGAGGCCCAAAAGGGCGCATGAACAAAGTTTATGCAATAAGTCGGAAGTTAGAGAAGAATTTAAGGCAGCTTTAATCACAAGTTACCTTTGTAATGTTTAATTGTAAAACATTAAGCTTTATTTGTCTGATTATACGGTACTATAAGGAGCTTATAGATAGGTCTTCAGCGTTTTGTAGTAGGTGTAATAGCTCTATTAATTATATTAACTATATAAAATTTACTTGGAGAAATTGATATGTCTCTACATTTATGTAGGTAATTACGTGATTTCGTTGGATTAATGCCTTAACTTTGTACGGGCGGCTGTAGTTGTAATCTTAAAGCCAATATCGGCCGAAGCGTGACCGGCGCGCCGCCGCCAAGAATCCACATCATCAGCCTCGTTGAATCGAAGACCGAACACCGAATAACACACTTCGCACCCACCGCAGCAGCAGCAGCGCCGTTTACTCCATACACCAGCAACATCCGCGTCGCAGGTTATCGGGCCAAGCAGCGGGATCGCTCGAGACTGCTCGTGATATACAGCCGATACGGGGCAATTGTGATTGATCACGGCCACAATGTTCGACATGCCCGACGCGAAACGGTCCGTAGACACCAGCCTCACCCTGCGCCGCACAGCTAGCTAACGAACCGCAGTGTCCGTCGCGAGGATCTCTACGCCTCCGACGACGAGCACCCCTCGCCCGCCGCCTCAGCAGCCGACGACAAACGCGCAAAGCAGCTGCACGACCACCTCGCCCAGCTCTACGGCCCCATCTCCGCCGCCGCACCAGCACCACCAGCGACGCCGCCCGACGCACCAGCCTCCGAGCCCACAGAGGAACAGGAGGAAGCCTTTGAGTTCCGCCTCTTCGCCGCTCCGCACACTGCCGATCCCACAACGGCGCCCGGTGCGGCGCCAGCGCCAGCGCCGGCACAGCGCATCGTGCTCTCGCGCTCCGACGACGAGGGTCAAGAGCCAGGCGAGGGCGCGTTCACCGCACAGCGAGGGCGCGACTGTTATTTCGCTGCGCCGGCGACGGGGCGGCGGAGGGAGGAGTTTGAGGCGGCGGCGGTGAGTGGGGAGGTGGTGGTGCGGTGGAGTGGGCTGAGGGCGTGGGCGCTGGAGAGGCCGTGGAGAGTGAGGGTGGTGAGGACGGGAACGGTGTCCAGGGTCGTGTCTAAAGAGCTTGCGGCGGCGGCTGGAGGAGGGGAGGGGGAGCGGGAGCGGGAACGCGAGGAGGAGCGTAAGAGGCGGACGAAGCCGAATAAGAAACGTCGCGTTGTCCTACGGATGCGCGAGCGCGCGCTGGCGGAAAAGAGAGAGAAGGAGCGGGTGGCGCGTGAGAGGGAGAAGGAGGAGGCGGCGAGGAGGGAGGAGGAGTATGCGGAGAAGAGGACGGCAAGGAATAGGGAGAGGAAGATTAAGAGGAGGGAGAGGGAGAGGAGGAAGAAAGCTGCTGCGGCGGCGGGGATGCCAGATCCTGGTGGGGAGGAAAGCGGGAGTGAGGACGAGGGAGCGGGGAAGGGGGACGAAGCGATGGAGGCGTAGATGGGGAGGGGGATGCGGATATACCCAGACCTATGAGACAAGACGGTACCGTCTGAGAATGGAAGAAATTTTAAGATTCTGAGATTTGTCTACTTTTGTGACTACAATTACATCTATCATATCCAACAATATCTACACATACATATCCACATCTTTTACACCACAAAATTTACCGTCTTCCCGCCACGAACGACTATCACCTTCTTCGCCCCCCTCAACTTCTCCGCGAGTCCCTCACTGCTCGCATTCCCCAACACCTTCTCCACAATCCACCCCTTCAGTTCCTCCCCCTTCAGCCCCTCCTCCGGCTTCTCAATCTCAATCGTAAACTTGAGTTTCCCGTTAATCTGAATAGCGCACACCTGCCTACTCGTCTTGAGACTCTCAGCCGTGCCATCTTCCACCGGAAACGGCTGGGAGAAGATAGAAGGCACGGACGTGGAGTCGTGAAGGACCTGCCACGACTCCTCGCAGAGCGCTGGCGTCAGAGGCGCGAGCATCTTGACCAGGGCTGAGAGCGCATGTACCTGCACAGGCGAGGACTCGGGCAGATCTAGAAGAGCATTTGTGAGACCCATCAGGTCCGAGACCACGGTGTTGAGCGAGTACGTCTTGGACAAAGACTCCGATACCGAGCCGATCGTCTTCTGCACCGCGAGCCACAGCTTCGCTTCCTTATCGCGAAGCGCAGATGCGGCGGTGTTGTCGAAATATACTTTCGGGTCTTCGGGCGGACAAGCAAGGCATCCGCGGCTACGCTCCACGCGCTCGTGAAGCCGCCGCAGCCAGCGCGTTACGCCTGAGATTTTGTCCTCGTCCCACTCGAGCACGTCGCTCGGGGGAGCCTGGAACAGCATATGTGCGCGTGTGGCATCGGCGCCGTATTTCTCAATGCATGTTGTGGGGTCGACGCCGTTGTATTTGGACTTGGACATTTTCTCGTAGCTGACATTGGCTACCTCGCCTGTGGCGATGATGATGGGTTTGGTGGGATTCGTCAGGTCGACTTCCTCGGGCTTGAGGAAGCGGCCGGTGGAGGGGTCCGTGCAGGTCTTCCCGTGCACCATGCCTTGTGTGAGGAGCTTCTTGAAGGGCTCACCGAGTTCGACGGCGCCGGAGGGCCAGAGGGGAGTAGTGGAGAGGAATTTGGAGATGAAGCGGGCGTAGAGTAAGTGCAAGATGGCATGCTCGACCCCACCGATATAAAGGTCGACAGGCATGGTTGAGTCGGCAGCTACTGGGGAAAATAGCTCGTCCTTGTTGTGAGGGTCTGTGAATCTCAGAAAGTACCAACTTGAATCGACGAAGGTGTCCATCGTGTCGGTGTCGCGCTTTGCTGCTTCGCCACACTTTGGACAAGAGGTGTTGACCCAGTCATGTGCGTCTTCAAGTGGGTTGCCAGCTTTACCACGGAGCCAGTGGCCTTCGACGGAAGGAAGCTTGACCGGCAGCTCATCCGCTGGGACTGGGACAGGACCACATGTTCCGCAATGGATAATTGGAATAGGAGTGCCCCAGTATCGTTGACGACTGACGAGCCAGTCCCTTAGACGCCAGGTCTCAGTAGCTTTGGCAACTTCGCCATTGTCATGAAGAAGCTTGACAATCGCCTCTGACGCTTCAGCAGACGTCTTGCCAGCGTATGCACCACTTGATTCTGTTAGAACTCCGGGATGCACAAATGCTTCCGAAGGAGGAGCATTCGCCTCAATATCTGCAGACTCCGACCGGACAACGACTCGGACTGGCTCTTCGGAGTTTTGCTTCCAGAATCCGAAATCTCGGTTGTCGTGTCCAGGTACACCCATAACCGCACCATGGCCATAGTCACCGAGGACATATGGAGCCACAAATATAGGTAGTGATTTCTTGGTTGCGTCAGGAGTCTTTGGGTCAAAGGCTAAGGGATTGATCGCTCGCACGGTGGGCAAAACATATCCAGCCTTCGAATCCACAGGAAGTGAAGGCATCTCGTCCAGGAATTTCTGAAGTTCGGGATCCGTCTTCGCGAGCTCTACAACCATGGGATGACTCGAGGCCAGCGCAACGTACTGCACGCCATACAAAGTATCTGGCCGAGTTGTGAAGGCATGAATACCTTCATGTTCCCGTTTATCAAACGATATCACGGGAAACCGTATTTGGGCCCCTTTGGACCTTCCCAACCAGTTCCTCTGCATTGCGATTACTCGTTCCGGCCAGCGTTCCTCTTTGGACAGCATGTCGAGATCATTGAGCAGATCGTCCCTGAATTCGGAGATCTTGAAGAACCACTGTTTCAGCATTTTCTTCTCCACTTTGGCGCCCGATCTCCACGAGCAGCCACTCGCATCAACCTGTTCATTCGCCAGAACGGTTTTATCAACCGGATCCCAATTGACCATACTCTCCGCTTGATATGCCAAGCCGCGCTCGTGAAGCATGAGGAATATGCGCTGTGTATGCTTATAAAACTCGGGATCGCATGTTGCTAGTTCTCGATTCCAGTCCCAGCTTCCATTCATCCCCTTCAGTTGGTGCTTCATCTTTGCGATGTTGTCCTTGGTCCAAACCGCAGGGTCAATCCCTCTCTCGATCGCTGCATTCTCTGCCGGTAGACCAAAGGCATCCCAGCCCATTGGTAGCAACACATTATATCCTTGCATGCGCCTGAATCGCGCGAGAACGTCCGGAATGGTATAATTGCGAAAGTGACCCAGGTGAAGGTTTCCGGAGGGGTAGGGAAACATGGGCAAGATATACATCTTCTTGCCATCGTGTGCAGCGTTCTCGGACCCCTTTTCTTCCCATATCTGCTGCCATTTCTTGTCTAGGGCCACCAGGTCAAATCTCGTGGAATCGGCGTATGATCGATGTGTAATCAAGCCGTATCTAATGTTCTTGAAAGCCCCCAGGCTTGAGCTCTGGGGGGCTATTCGCGGCGCATGTCGACATAGGGAACGAGAGGTCGATGGAAGCCAGTTCCGGCCAATACAAGATGTCACAGCCTGGCGCATCCTTTTTGCGCATTCATTGTGCCGTTTGATCGGTCGTTTTCCGTCGTCAATAGAAGTGGCAGTAAGCAAATGTCAGCCTCGTCGCGATCAAAGAAGTGAACATTTTTGGAAGGGGACCTTTGAGCCTTGATCTCCAAAATCGTGGTGCACGGACCATCTCTGACCCTGAACGGCACATGTGCGCCATGGCCCGTCCAGGACTCCAATAATCGACATCATCAAAGGGAAAAAGGGACCTTTTCAATAAGAGCATCAAAACATCAAAACATCAAAACATCAACAACATCAACAACGTCAACAACATAAACAGCCTCTGCACACAGTCAAGACTCGACACGGTCACCGGCATCGCCAATTACTTCATTTCTCTTCTTCACCACCTATCACTTATGCGCCCAAGATGAACACGATATGATAGCATTGGAGATGAACCAACTTTACCTGTGATGCCACCAATGTTCAAGACACAATGTCTCGATACACTCAAGTCAACAATACCACGCGAGACTCTCTCGAACTTGCGTCCCTCGCATCTTCTTCGCCCGAGGGCCGAAATTCGACAGACTCGACCTCATCACAAGGGGTCTCTTCCTCGAGGAAGCTCTCCCTAGAGGCCGAAGACCCCCTAGATTCACATAATGTCGCCGCGAATGGCAGATCTGGAGGGCACAACAGGACGTTCTCGATGTCGTCGGCATTCGATTTCACATCCAACCTCTACCCCTTATCTTCGACTTCCCCCAGCGGATATGCTCGAATCGGAGAGGCGATAGCGCCGTCTGATCCGTCGACAGGCCTGGGCGGAGGGGGTTCGCTGGAGAAGCACAAGACTCTGACATATTTAAACGGGCTCTCGTTGATCGTTGGCTTGATTATTGGCTCCGGAATATTCTCGTCACCAGGCCAGGTCGTAACAAGAGCAGGCTCACCGGGTGGGTCCCTGATTGTGTGGGTTATAGCTGGGGTCCTGGCATGGACCGGCGCTGCGAGCTACGCGGAATTGGGGGGAGCAATACCGTTGAATGGAGGACCACAGGTTTACCTCTCGAAGATATTCGGGGAGTTGTTCGGATTCTTGTTTACATGGTGCGCTGTGATGGTGCTGAAGCCGGGCTCAACCGCCATCATCGCAATTATTTTCGGAGAATACCTCGTGCAGGCCATTGTTGGCGCCGAAGCCGAGAGCATCAACCCTTGGATCAACAAGGGAGTTGCACTCTTTGGGCTGTTTGCGGTCACGCTTATGAATTGTATATCGACGAAGCTGGGAACCCGCATTGGAGACATGTTCATGTTCTTGAAGTTTATAGCATTATTGGGCGTCACGATTCTTGGAATCATTGTTGCGATTACCGGATATTCTGCATCGGGGGAGGCGAACTCTGATTGGAAAACGCATGGATGGTTTGAAGGAACGAGTAAAGATGTATCATCATGGGCTGTTGCCCTCTATTCAGGGCTGTGGGCGTTTGACGGATGGGATAATGTAGGTCGTTCCCACCCCTCTTTCAAGCCCAATACTGATCTGCAAAGACCAACTACGTTGTGGGCGAGTTTCGCAATCCAGGCAGAGATTTACCTCGCGTCATTCATACTGCCATGCCTCTCGTCATTGTAAGCTATGTCCTAGCCAACATTGCTTACTTTTTTGTTCTTCCACTCGATGCGATCAAATCTACGAACACCGTTGCCGTCCTCTTTGGCGCCAAAATCTTCGGCTCCGTCGGATCTCTGATCCTCTCCTTGATCGTCAGCGCCTCATGTCTTGGGGCTCTGAATGCCACAGCTTTCACAAGCGGCCGCCTTGTCTACGCCGCTGGGAAGGAAGGGTATCTGCCAGGCATTCTCGGCAGAATTGGGGTAGGTCACAACGCCGATCAACCTTCAATGTCAACGTTGAGGACACGGTCATGGGCGTCTAGGAAGTTGGCGGGGCTGTTTGGCGATAGCGAGACGGGATTGTTCTTCACACCCGTCAATGCCCTCGTCTTCAACGCGCTCTTGACGGCAGTCTATGTTATCATCGGCGATTTCAGCACACTCCTCACATTCTATGGTGTTGCCGGCTATACATTTTATTTCATGACCGTGCTTGGCTTGATCGTCTTGAGAGTGAGAGAACCTCATCTGGAACGTCCATACCGGACTTGGATCAGCACGCCGATAATATTCTGCTGCGTCAGCCTCTTCTTATTGAGCAGGGCAGTCTTTGCCGAACCGCTGCAGACGTTGATCGTCGCAGCGTTCGTAATAGTGGGGATACCCATATACTACTGGCGTATACGCGGGAGGGATCAGGTCCCGAGAAGGCATACTTCCATCAATCAGCCGTGGTGGAAGTTTTGGAAACGCTGAAACGATGAAAGACGAGTTGTATATTATACCCATGGCCAACTAATGCATTAGTATAAACATTTTGGCTACCTCCATCAATCAGCCGTGGTGGAAGTTTTGGAAACGCTGAAACGATGGAAGACGAGTTGTATATTATACCCATGGCCAACTAATGCATTAGTATAAACATTTTGGCTACCAAAACGAGATTCGATGCAGAATTTCATCATGTGATGGACTATTGACTCAACTGCAACTACTAAGTTTTGGGAGGCTGGGTGATATTGGTCAAATAATCGCCGTTTAATCTCTTCACGAGCATCGCAATGCCCTGGTAATTGTAGTTCTTGTCGTTCCACGTATCTTTGTGGTAGCTTACCCTCTCCCTGTCGTTCTCGTCTTTCTCAATACGCAAAGAGACGAGGCTGTCGACGGCTTTGGTGGGCGAAAGGTGCGGCGAGTATTCCTGCCGCAACTTGAACACCAGGTCGGTCGGGGTGGAGGAGACGATTTCGGTCTTCAGCGTCTTGCTGCTTGACATGAACTTGGGCATCCAATACCATTGGCCGGCGATTTTATATCTAATCTCCCCATTAGCACAAATCTCCTTCTCCCACTATGCAGGGCTCGAAAACGGCGGTTATATACCTATTATCACAGTGACTCAAGGGATCGTCATAGATGGCGTTCTGCGTGTAGACTTCGATATTGTCTTTGCACGCACCTCCGGAATAGAGAGCGGTTATAGCATCTACGATATCTTGTCGCTCTGGGGATATCTCGAGGGAATCCTCGGGAGATGGCTCATACTCGTCCACGCCTTTGGCGCCGTCGAACGTGAGGATTTGAGGGTCAGGAAGAGGCTCGGTAGGATCGATTGAAGCCATCGTGAGGAATATTCTATACGTGGAGGTTTTTTGTCCGAAGAATAACGACTGTGGAGATATTAGAAAATCGTTGACCTGCTGGTGGGAAATTGATATATCAATGAGACGTTGTTGGAGTCATGATGTCATCATGTGACGAGACGGGACACTGAGTGAGATCTTGGGGAGGTTTACGCGACTTCCATGTCGCGCCAACTTTATCGCAACATCGCCAGTAGTAGCAGCAGCGATACCCTTCTGCTGTATCGCTGTGCTTAGCAATTTATTATCATGAGAATTGTAACACGAGTAGAATGGAGTTCGATTATTATCACAACGGCACGGATGAGGAGTTCGAAGAGTACTTCAGATTTGTGCGCCAAGTGGTGTTCGGGGATTTTGAATTATGTGAAAAAGCACAGGAGAATCTGTAGAGAGGCGTACACTGTGAAGGGATTTTGAATCCGAAAATGAAAAATGGAGTTGCATTTTATCAGCACCGCATTCGGAAAATGGCCTACTTGCAGCAGGGTCAGGATGCACTCTCCGGTGTCAGGACTTCTTCAGTTCCTGCAGAATTCACAAAGCGGGACAGTGAGGAGAATGTGTTGGTACCGATCACAGCCGTCTGAGAAGGACTTCTCTTTGATGTCAGTTGATAGAAGGTGCGTACGAGTGTATTACTCTTGGGCAGAAATTGAGTTGTCGTTGATAACAATTTGGTTGCGGGGTACAGCCCTCTTTTGTTGAAAAAGGATTTGTGCCTATAGGCACCGGAAGATTCTTAGGAATATGAGAATCCGGGAGAATCTTTGGATTTATGCATGGATCACCGCCCTTTGAGCCTTTGTTTCAGGCTCTCTATATTATCAGAATCCTATTCTAGATTGTCCATTAATCATTCATAATGTTGGATCTGGTGATGCACCACCTGTCTCGTATTTTCTGTTTAATTTGCCGCTTTCTTGCTGATCTTGGAAGCATTCATGCATTCATTCTGTCTCTCCAGTTCTTATATTACGATAACACACGCTTTGCTCCCATTGATCCTTATCATGGGTAAAGACAACGTTCTGTGTGCCTTCCACAGCGTGTGTCAACGCCCTGCATACACAGTTGCAACGAAAGAGAGGGGGTGTAGCTTGATACTGCGATGTAGGTACCATGGGTGGAGCTACGATGCCAAAGGAAAGTTGATCAAAGCACCCGAATTTGATGGCGTGTATGGGTTTGAGAAGGAGAGAAATGGGCTGTTCGAGGTTCAAATCAGGATTTGGCTGGGTTGGTGTGGGTGAGACTTGCTGGATTGGGGGATGATGAGGCTATTGAGCGGAAATGGTTGGGTAAATGGGATTGTGAGTGTGGCCATTTGGAAGACTGAAAGGGCTTTCAAGTGGAAGTTGGCAGGCGAGTTTCCAAAAAGTTTGGTATACGCTTTGAGACTGACCGACACAGATGGATATTCATTTGCCAGTTTGCTATGTTTACGGGAACATACGTCTTATATCTCACGTCTCTTCTAATTTCTGAAAAGCGAACCAGCTGCAAGTCGACATCAACTCTCTGTGGCATCTTATATTTTGCAGTTTCCTGCCACCGGCGGATTTTTAACTGCAAAATTGCAATCTGAAGCCCCATTGAACACTATTTTGCTGTGTAATCTCTACACCACTTCCAATGAGGAAATATTTCCAGCATTCATCCAGACTTTGGACGGTGCCATTGCAAAGGAGGTAAAATGTTTGGAAGAGGTGCATAATGGTGTACTTGATAGCACAAGAGACTTGAGTTATGTATGTAACGTAGATTTCCACTGCGTGGATCTCCAACACGCAAAAATTCGATGCTGATAATACCAGGGCAATCGAGGAAGCAAAGAGAATTCTGTGACATCCTAACAGAGCATCGCAAGATAGAAAGACAAGTGGGAAGAGAGGTATATCCGGCCGCTCCAAAACAGGAGATGATGACTGTAAGCATAATTTACTTTTTGTATCTTGCTGATGATTTTACTTACAAAGGTATGCAGTGTGCAGAAATTTGGACTCAGGAGACGCTTTCGATCTGAGTGGTGCTCTGAGCTGGTAGACGCCTCCTCACGAACCAGAACTCCTAATCTGCAATCTCCGAAGAGACCCAAAAAGCAACGTCTTGCCACGCCCTGCTCTACCCTCATTTCCTGACTCTGGGCCCAGGGACTTTATATCAGACACGCACCTTGGCGCGTTCGGGGAAGAAGTCGCAGGCTGGGTCGTTGAGGTTCGTAGGGATGCTAGGAATTGAAGGATGAATCAAGAGGAGTTAAATGAAGAAACATTATGCATTGTTAAGCCTTGTCCACATGTTTATGCGTTGGATAGTGGGCGAAGCGCTGAGTGTGAGCGATGTAAGGAGGAAAAGGGACACGTCAGGTGACTTATCGGGGGTGTGAAGAGGACCGAAAAGGAACGAGGTTCTAACTGGAGCTTTTGATTAATTTCATCCATCAATTCTGTTTCTAGAGTCCGCATGCTGACGCTGACTTGGATATTTGAACTGTCCTGCGAAGCTCATGGTGGAACATGCATCACGTGAGAGGCTCAAGCTCAGATGAGCCCAAGACTTCTGCGACACGAAGCACATCTTGCCCACTGCGTCCACATCATCAAAATTCCGTTGCCATTATTATTTTATCATCTAAGATTTCTTCTTGATTTCTTCTCTCAACTTCATCCCCTCGCGCCATCATCTCGAAATGCGCCTCGTCATTTGTTACTACTACTTAGCCCCGCGATGCGTTGCATTGGATCTGATCGCCGTGTCTCAGATCCATGGTTGCGGCAGTTCGAGTTTGAGATTCCCAGCCACCATCGTCTTGGGTCTCAACTTCACCGGACGGACCTCTAACGCCATCTGAGAATCGGACGGCAGCAATGAGTTCGTCCCGAGTTCTTCTTTTCTCTGAAATCATGTCGACATGGCGGCTGCGATGACTTGGGATCTCAAGTCCAGCTGAAAGTGACAATTTGAAGAGCCATTCGTCGCGGTTATGCTGCATATTTGTTGACATTTTCCTACAATCAGCTACGCGGTATATTGTCATAGAGCGCCATCTCCACTGTTTGCATGAATTTTCACGTCAGTCGTCGGGTCAGCGATTGCTCTGTGCTCGTTCGCCGGCCTCCGGCATGGACCCAGACCCAGAACGTCATCACTGCTGCTCAGTACATACCAGCCGCAAAATATATTGATTGCACTGTATAATTGATTGCTTGTGCATGAACCGCCTTCCAAGTTCCAATACTGAGGACCAAGCTTTGCCCTGCCGGCTTTTAAGACGAACAAGAGCTTAGGCGAGAGTTCGAGACGTCGTCGCTGTTTCGAAGTTGCCTCAACCACGTCCAACCTCGACAACTCGAGACTCACGATGTCGAAGATTACTACGCAAATCACCCCGAAGGACTCCATTCTCGGCGTCGCTGCGCAGCGATTTGGTCATGTCTGGACGATACAGAGCTAGTCTCAAGAACAAACTGTTCGAAAGGAAACCTCTCGTCGCGTTCAGCATGGTGGGAGACTTTTACATATCACGATGGTGATGTTGATGAGAATATCAGATAGATTGTGGATGCACTTGGGACGGACCTTACACCGTTCTCTGGAGTGCGCAAGCCACCAGAAAGGGCTCTTCAGCACACGGGACATATCAAAAGAAGACGTTACTGGGGGGCTTGGACATCCCCCACATACGTACTCTCCGCAGCGTCCGATGCAGCCATTGTGGCAATGGTCGCTCGGATTTTGAACGACCCGTCTGCAGACACCCTTGGCCATTCTCTAGTGCTAATGGTTCCTTGTTACAGTTTCGTTCTTATAATGCATGAAGCCCGTATACCATTGAGAGGAGAGGTACAGAGCCTGGTGCTTTACGTTCATTTTTTTTCTTCGACGTCAATCATTCTTTCCCTATGTATCGTTGCTTTGGGTGATGGTCATCGTCTCTGCTGGCTCAGGACTTTCGTTTCGTCTTACGTCTTGCCTTCCCATCTTCGGGGCATTTCTCTTCGCTATATCTCCCTTGCCCACAGTTTTCCGTTCCATTCAGCCATTCTATCCTTCGCAATAGTTACAGTACGCATGTTCTGATGCTCTTCGCATACCACGACACGGATTTCCGTTAGGCTCACCGCCGCAAACATTTCAATCGTATCTCCACTGGGCTCAATATGGAGGATGTGCTGCTCTGGTTGACGAGAAGAGGGACGGATGAGGTTGCGACACAATTATATCAAGCACAAGCATTGAAGGATGACCAGGCGACGCAGAAGTTGATATCGACTCTTGTCTTTGCTAACAGCAAATCTATTCGGACATCTACGATCATTTTGGCTTCATTTAATGTGCTGGCTGCTTTTGCCACGGCTACGAGTATACTCTACGACTGTTACTGTACCTCGAGAAGATATAGCAACAGTGAGAAATCAAAGTACGATTCCGGAAGGCGGTTACTCGAGGTTTTCGCTAACCAGTTGGTAGAAAATTCTTCCTCTGGGCAATGCACCCAGCAGAGACATTTCCTCTCGTGCTTGCGTCAGGAATTGTTGTTCAAGGCATTGTCTTTGCCGTTGCGCAGAGCTATGGACTGCAGGCTCTTATGATCGACGGTTGCAGCACGATTGCCCAAGCCGTATTTCCAGGTGCGTCGTGTTCAAATGACTCAATGGATCATGCTAACATTCTCAGCTGTTTTTCTTCCCTCATACATACATATTGTCTTTGGAGTGGAGTGTGCTATACGTTCATTACGAAAAGAGCCGTTTCAGCCGCGAGGGAAATGGGATGTTACTATATGCGTCGCAGTGATCTTGGTGATGATTATTGCTACCTGGGTACCAACACAGATATGGAAGGAAGCGGATAAATGCTTCGCCTCGCTGATGTGGTTTGTAGTGAATTTTGGCGTGCTTGGCCTCATTCTTCTGTCTGTTGTGGCGTTATTGATGATATTGAGTGCCGTGACGATCTTTTATCGGCTGTCGACACACAAGATAATCGACCAAAATCAGCGAATCGCCGCCTCACGGATGGTGTACTACCTGGTGTTGACACTGGTGGGATCAGTAAGTCTTCACATTCCTTCGAGTAGAGATAGTCTAACATATTCCAGGCATTTGTGATGCCGTGGTTTGTCACTTTGACTGCTGAGGACCCGACGTTGCTCACTTCGATGATGGCAACAGTGGTTCTGAACCTTACTGGTCTTATGACTGGCCTTTTACAACTCTTTCTGCGCTCAAATACGGCGACCACTTCATTTCGACCCAAGGGAACGCCCGGTTGGAGCGGCAAGAAACATGAGATAAGGATATGGGGACCAAACGATCTTGGGTTTGGCGGGCATATGTTACAGCCAGTCTCTGGACCACGAAGCCCAGAGACACCAACCAGTATCGCCAGCCTCGTTTACGAGAAGCGGTATATGTCGAGTTCGGAGGCAGAAAAGAGTCCAATGCTATCTCCTGTCAATAGCAACATAAATAAGCTAGGGTCACCATTCACACCAACCGGACTTCCATCACGACCAAATCAAAACATCACACCCACAACATCACCAGCACAAGTTTACAGGAACAAGCCTTCACAAGCATATTCCATTTTCCCCGCCGAAGCACCAACAACGAGTCCCTCCCGCTCGCAAGCCCCATTATCTACCATATCCACAAGCCAACTTCCGGCCACCACCTTCTCCCCGGCAACAGCAACGCGTCGGGAATCCGTCGTTCTCGAGCCCCCACTAGCCCTCTTTGTACCCCGCGGACATCGGAGAGACTCCTCCATGATCTCTTCCGCCACCGTGCAGATCGGTCTCCGGCTCTCGCATATGGACGAAGAGCCATGCCCGCTTCTGACGGCGGCGCAAAAGGCAGCCGCTGCGAAGTCCCAAGCCAAAATAACGTACAAACTCCCCGTGCTCCAGGTGCAGACGACGAACCTGCCGTCGCCGCTCTCGCAATCTGGCAGTGCGCGGCTGTCGCCGCAGGATAGAGCGGCGAGGATGAAGACGTTACCGCCTGTACCAAAGCTGAATGTCGACCAGGCGGCCGACGATGTCTTTGACGCCCGGAAAGAGGACGAGCCGCGGCTGTCGCCGACGGTCTACATGCCGCCGTCGCCCGGTGGGCTGAAGAAGTCGGCCACCACGAGGCGGAATCTTGGCGTTGAGCGGGATCCGAGGACCAGGGCTAGTAAGGCGGATTGGATATGAGTGATGATGGTGCGGTGCGGTGTGGGTGTGCTCTTCGCTTCTTGGTGGTAAATAGGGTGTGATGAGATATGGTTATGACTTCTGAGACGGCGCTTGCCGAGGCGTGGCTGGATGCGCGAGGTGATAGGAGATACGGCCTTCATGTTTATTTGTTCGCTGGAGTGGTTCGTTAGCAAGCCATGTCTTCTACTTATGTTTACATTTGTGTCTCTATGTTTGGGGGGGGGGGGACGGGCTGGATAGGGATAGATCGATACCCGTGTATAGTAAATGTGAGCAAAGAATGACAAGTATAAGGCAAAGGTCGTGGGCATTCTGGGAACAGGTGATTCAAAAACAATCATTCATAGAGCGTGGCAGTTCGAAAAGTTTAAGGAATCATTTTCGAATGTCTGAGAAGTCACGCGAAAAGCAAGCTGTTTATCAAATTTGTGGGGGTGGTAATTCTTCACTGCTCTGGATTCGCCTGAAATCACAACCACTCCTCATTTGTATTGACCACGTCGATGTATTGCGGAGGGATAACAATCTGCCGTGAACTCTCGCCAACAATTTGGAAGCCCCCAGGATACTGCTCTACATATTAGCTACCGGCACCGACAACATAGATCTTTTCACCTTCTTAATCCCCTCCTCGAGGAGCTGGCGACCATTTTGCAACCGCCGCTTCCTCGCCTTCGACTAAAGCCATTCTTCAGGTCTATTCTCCATCGGCGGTATCCGGGAAAGCTTCACCGCACATATAACAATCGGGAGCAGCACACTGGCGAGGACCGAAGCGAACCCGACGAGGGCTGCGACAAGGAGCGAATTCTAATAGGCTATGGCTAGCAGGGTGAACTTTATGAAAATAGGTTATTCGGGCAAGGAGAAAGAGCAATGGCACAGTTACACAGATTTTGACATTTATGAGTGTTTGACTATTGAGGATGATAGCCCTCTATTGGGATATCGTGACATGCCTTGGTCCTGCAGCAATCATGCCTTAGTCCTACAGCAATTCATCAGTCGGACCTCCTACCCCACAACATTTGAGGTTCGGGGTATGACTACAGACACGGACGGTGATCCCTGTCTAATGCTGTCTCCCGAAGAGGAATTTCCGGCTGGCATCCCATGTGCCTTTGAGGTAGACAAGGCTGTCGCGGCCAGCGTCACGTCGGCGATGATGCAGTCTGCAGGCTGTACCGAGACTTCAGGACCAACGCCAACTGCCATTTGGCCCAACATCACGACCCGCTGTTAGCAGCGTGCTGCCGCCGCCGCGAGACTTGACCGAGGAAGCACAATCCTCATGTCCGTTGCTATGGTGGTAGGCGCCATCGGAGGCTGGACATGTATTCTGTAGCGAACTGCTCTATTATTGAGCGGAGAATATCATCTCATCAATGATTCAGTTGTTGGCGGTTGAGACTGTGTTGCAAGGCGATGTAACATCCAACATCGGAAGTACAATTATACAACATGGAGAAAGCTGGCACCACGGGAATTGCGGGGGGAAGGTGATAGATGTGGGGGCTCCCCGGCCCTAGCTCCCGCTCCCGCTCCCGCTTCCAAAGCCGATGTGTGATTCTTCAATGTGTTGTCGGCACGGCAACTAGTCTGGCAACTATCAGCCACCAAGGTAGTGCACACAACCAGCGCATGTTTCTTCCCTCAACTCTCCTTCGTTTCCACACAATACCAATCTGTTTTGTTACTGTCTAGGCGTACAAGTTGAGATCTCCCACAAACCTCAAAATGAGCTTCCCACCATGCTACGTACACGGACCAACGACGACTCACACAAATACCATCATTCTTCTCCATGGTCGCGGTAGCAACGGCCCCGAATTTGCGGGAGAACTCTTCGAGGGCTGCACATCAGCTAAATTCAACCTTGCTCAAGTCTTTCCAGGCTGGAAATGGGTCTTTCCATCATCTAAATCTCGCTGGGACACCGTCTTTAAGGAGATGCCAGAATGGTTTGATATCCATTCGCTGACCGACACGAGTGCGGAAGAACCTCTTCAGATTGAGGGATTGAAAGAAGGGGTAGAAATGGTTTTGGGGTTACTTGAGGATGAAGTTAGGAGTTTGGGAGACTCGAGAAAGGTCGTCTTAGGTGGAATCAGTCAAGGAGAAGCAATGGCCCTGCAGACATTTCTGTGCAGCCAACGAAGACTAGGCGCGATCGTCGGCATTTCGGGATGGCTTCCACTCAAGGACCATGTGAGGAAGATTGCAAATGAAGAGAGCGGAGGCTTAGCAACTGTCGCCGAATTTTGTCGAGCAAAGCTTGGCCTCAAGAACGACAACGGCTGCCTGCATAACGATGCAGAGAGTATGGGAGAAACACCAGTATTCCTAGGTCATGGAGTTGATGATGCATTTGTCGATGTTGGATTGGGGCAGGAAGTGAGGGAAATATTGGAAAAACTGCAGATGAAAGTGACATGGAAGGAATATGTCGGTGCAGACAATGAAGGTCACTGGCTGAAGGACCCGGAGGAATTTGATGACATCGCATCATTTCTCAAAGATCAGGCCCTTTAATTAGATTCCTACTATATAATAAAATAAATAATTCTTGTATTTTGGATAAGCTAATTAAATAATAGCCATTTTAACAACAATCTTCTGGTCACCTGATCACAGTCGGACTTGGAAGAAGACGGAATCTCCGGTCCCGATCGCTCGCTTGTGCTTTCGTGCCTCACGAACTCCGCTCTCATGTCAATTTCCGTCGGGATTGGGAAATGGGAACTTTCTCGCATTCATTCATCTAACTCCTCTTCCGCCGCATGTTTGATCTTGGGCCACAAAGAAGCCGGATTGAAGTCATTGTGCAGGCCGTTCGAGAACGGCCCCAGAGAGTTACCGTGCGGTTACCTCAAAAGCCGAAACCAGCCTTCTCAACTCCGTTTAGTAAATGAGGGGCCTGGGAAACGGATTTGGAGATGGATAAACCGATGGAGTTATTGGGGGCTCTCATGGGACTGAGCTTGTAAATAAACGGGCGCATGCGAATGCTTCATACGGGAAAGCCTGTCTTAACTGTGTGAGGAGTAAGGCGAGGTGTGCTGTCTCCCCCAGTGGGGGGAAATGCGAGAGGCAAGTAGCTGCAATGTAATTCTGTCAGGTCATTGCACTTTGATGTTCCCCCTTTCCTCTTTTGTGTCTATTCCTACAGTCAAGTCTTCAACCATTTTAATGTTCACACGATTTACTTCCATGTTTCTTGAAGGAGGCTGACAGAGCCTACAGATGTCACCGCCTCAACAAAGACTGTCAGCCCGCGCCTACGATTCGCAAAAAAAGAGGTCCCAAGAGACCAAAATCATCAGCGTCTTTGGTAGACAGCAGGACTGCAGCATTAGAAGAAAGGCTCGATGGACTGGTCCAGATGCTTCAACGTTCTCAGACACCGCAAGCTCCAACTACACCCCCACCATCTCTATCAATGATCAATAAGTTGCCAAGCCAAATGCAGAATGAAAGCTTTAATTCCAGCGCATTAAATAACCAGATCCTGTGCTCCAGCAGGGCAGATGGTGGGGACGATATGTGTAGTGGTTCTGGAAATGGGCAAGGGGGGATTGCGTGCGGAGGTTTGCTTACTCGTGACAGACACAAGAATAGACTGGAGAATCCGTCCAGAGTTGCTCTGGAAAATCCCAACTACTGTCTGGTTGGCATGCCACCTACACCAGCTGCTTCCTGCGCCTCAACCTCTGAACTTCGAACGACCGTGGGATGCTGCTCGAGAGCCAATGCCTTGCCTGCTTCCACCGCCAGCCACTATCCCCTTGAAGATGAGGCTGAACTGGAAGAGAACTTGGAGACATATCGCACCAAGATGGTGGCTTATTTTCCGATTGTGGTTATTAAAAAGGATGTCACGGTGAGGCAGTTGAGCGAAGAAAGACCATTTTTATGGTTGGTTATTAGGGCACTTTGTAGCAAGAATACAGTGAGGCAGGCAGCATTGGGCATTCAGGTGAGGAATGTGCTGGGGAGAGAGATGTTGCTTGAGGGCACTAAGACGCTAGATTTGCTTTTGGGGCTGTTGGTGTTCGCTGCTTGGGGTCATTATTACATCTTCAACAAGCCCATCATATCGACCATCATTCAGCTTTCAATGTCGTTAGCCTTTGATCTCGGACTTACCAAACTAGTGGCAACTGAGTCGACAGGGGTCATGATGGGTTATAATGCACAAGGGTGCCCAAAACCAAAAACTAGTGCCATGAGGACAATGGAAGAGAGGAGGGCAGTGATAGGGCTCTTCTTTATTAGTTCAGTGTGAGTGAAATTCTCCTTGTCTTCTCTTTTTATATCATTATCGCCAACAAGAACAGACTCGTTAGCTGATATACATTACTCAGGTGTTCTAGCTACTTCCAGAGAATTGAACCCATGCGCTGGACGCCTTATCTTGATGAGTGTTTGCGACAATTAGAGAAAACAAGAGAGTATCCGACAGATCTCTTGCTCGTTTACCTTGTGCGGGCACAGTTAATTAGTAATGAGGCATCTCGTTCACCATGGAATGATACCCTTGGTGATGCAACGGCCAATTCCCTCCCTGACCTTTATCTCAAAGCTCTAAAATCACAATTGGATGACCTGAAGAGGAGCGTCCCCCCAGAATTACAGGCCAACGGTAGTTCTCTTTTTGTCTCCCAATTACTCCAGAAAAACTTGCTCACACATTTACCAGAAACCTTGCAGCTCCACCTCCTCCACACAGTCCTCAACATACACGAACACAGCCTCAGCACCTCTCCCTCTAAAAACATGTCATCCGACCCTTCTAGACAGCTGCAGCGAATCGAAAACGTCTGGACCTGCCTCACCGCCGTCAAATCCTCGTTCGAAATCTTCTTCTCCCTTGACCATTTCCCGCCATCCTGTTATCCGCAGACTTCCATGGCGATCTTCGCACAAGTGGCACATTGCCTTGCTACTTTATTCCGCCTTAGCACGTTTGATTCTCCCGATGTGCCCTGGGATCGTCAGCTGGTGAGACAGGAGTTGGATCTGGGGGAGATAGCGAGGCTTCTGGCAGATAGGTGGGGAGAGGTGCCGGCGGCCGCGGGGCTGGATATGAGTGGCATAGGTGAGAATGAGGTGGATTTGTGGAATGTGTCGAAGAAGAGGTTCATGGGCATTGCGAATTGGTGGGAGACGAACGTTGCGGCGGCGGCGGCGGCTGCCGCTGGGACTGGGGCCGGGAGCGATGGGGCTGGGGGTGTTGTGGTGGAACACGGCAACGGGACTGAGGCTGTGAATGGGTGGTGCTCTGGGCAGAAGCAAATGGAGGCAGCAAATTTCGCGGCAACAAATACGGATTTTTTAGATGATGCTTGGATGAGGGATCTATTTGCGGGAGACTACGAATTCACGTTGGATGCTTTCTTGTGATGGATAGAGAATTGTGTGGGGGAATCAAAACTGTTTATGGCGCTGGGGCTGGGCGTAAATGCTGGAATCCTGCTGAGAAACTGCGATACGTCGTATTCGAATCGGCGAGCCATTTTGATTAATTCGCAAGTCAAGAAGCAGTCGATGAGGCTTGCGATCTCATATTGCCATGACAACCATGCTGCAGGTAATACAGACGCGTGAATTGGATGGAGGTGTCATTGTGCATATGTAGTTGCCTGGAGCGGAGTTCGCAGAGTCGTAATCCGTCCGAATCCCGACGGGATTCGAGGAAATTGGCATGTTGGATTTCGGGGTAATGGGGTTAAAGGAGTGCCGAACGGAGTTTGAAGAAAATAGGAATTATTTCCTGGACTTACTTATATTAGACGCATTCGTTTGCCATTTGGATGTTGTGAATTGATAACAGCCACCGTGAACTTCAATCGTTGTTGACGGGGCCCTTCTCACTGTCTACTGACAAACAACATCCGATTTCGCCAAACAACAGCACTCCTCCCTCAGCAATGGAGAAGGAAGAGCAACAACTTGTCGACCATGACCAAGAAGCCATATCGGGCAACACCGCAGATGTAGCTACGGATGCAAATATGGCGAAATCCTCTGATCACGAAAAGCCTTCCGATGGCAGCGTAACGACGATTGAGACTGAACTGCCAGAGCATGAATATGCTACTGGGGTCAAGCTCTTGCTCATCATAACCTCCGTAACTCTGGTCGCATTCCTCATGATGTTGGATATGTCTATTCTCGCAACCGTAGGTTTGAACATTGTGAGGTTGAAATTTTGGAAGTTGCTGACAAGAGTGAAAGGCCATCCCTCGAATCACCAGCGACTTCCACTCCCTCTCTGATGTGGGATGGTACGGCAGCACATATCTTCTAGCAAAGTGAGGAGTCTCATTTACTTCTTGCTGATGAGCTTCAACTGACCGAAACGTCAGCTGCGCCTTTCAGCCGTTGGCTGGGAAGTTATATTCCGAGTTTAACTCCAAGGTGAGTCCACGCACTTCTCCCGGCAAACGTGCTGACCTTCGATAGTATACCTTCCTTGCCTTTCTTGGAGTGCTTGAACTCGGCTCTGTGCTATGTGGTGCAGCTCAATCGTCGAATATGTTGATTATTGGACGCGCTGTTGCTGGACTGGGAGGTTCGGGTCTCAGCAACGGGGCTCTTACTATTCTAGCCGCTGCTGCTCCTATGCATAAACGACCAGGTAGGTTTTTCCACTATACTATTAGTACTTGCAAGGCACTGACAGTAATACTAGCAATAATGGGGATCATGATGTCTAGTAAGTCTAGTTGCCAACAAGAGTTTCCTCCATTTCTAATTTGTGTCCAGTCAGCCAGATTGGTGTCATTGGCGGACCATTAATTGGAGGGGCATTAACTCAGTATGCGAGTTGGCGATGGTGTATGCTTCTTCCACCTCTCCTATTCGCTCATGCTGACTTCCTAGGCTTTTACATCAACCTGCCCGTCGGTGCTGTTACGTGTGTCTTCCTCCTCTCGATCAAAATACCAGACCGCACCATCAAGAATAACACCAACAAACCTACTGTCCTAGCAACTCTCTCAAAACTCGACCTCACCGGCTTCTGCATTTTCGCGCCATTCGCCGTCATGTTCCTCATGGCTCTTCAGTGGGGAGGAACCGAATATCCATGGAACAGTGCCACGATCATTGGCCTGTTCTGCGGCGCAGGAGGCACACTAGTCGTGTTCGCGGCTTGGGAATACCGGGCTGGTGACGGTGCCATGATCCCATTTTCGATGATCAGGAACCGAGTTGTGTGGTCCTCATGTTTGGTCATCGGATTTTTCTTCGGCTCACTCCTTGTATTCACGTATTATCTGCCGATCTATTTCCAGGCTGTGAAGGGTGTGTCGCCGGCGCTGAGCGGGGTATATATCCTACCTGGAATATTGAGCCAAATGCTGATGGCGATTGTGTCAGGAGTATTGGGTAAGTTTTCCTTCTTTATTTACAGACATAATAGCTGACATGGCGGATAGTTGGGAAATTGGGATACTATCTGCCATGGAGTGTGGCCAGTGCAGTGTTAGTTGCCATTGCCTCTGGTTTGATCTCGACTTTTACTCCACATACTTCGACTGCAAAGTGGATTGGCTATCAGTTTCTTGCTGGTATTGGCCGTGGTTGCGGTTTGCAAATGGTAATATTCTTCTCATCTCCAATGGTCCTTAACCTTCCCACTCAGCTCGCTGATTAATTTTCTAGCCTATCGTTGCCATCCAAAACTTTCTTTCGCCAGAACAAAATCCCGTTGGGATGTCACTCGTTGTGTTTTCCCAAACATTCGGAGGGGCTATATTTCTCAGCTTTGCGCAAACGATATTCAGCCATGGCCTTGTCATTGGATTGAAGGAATATGCCCCGACCGTAGATCCACAGACTGTGGTGACAACCGGTGCTACAGCTATAAGAAACGCGATAAAACCAGAAGAAGTTGCGGGCGTAATAGAGGCTTATAACTTGGCTATCAATCACAACTTTTATCTAGGTGCAGGTGCTGCGGTGGCGATGTTTGTGTGTTCTTGGGGGATGGGCTGGCATAGCATCAAGAAGAAGAAGGTCGTTGCACCAGAAGCGTAGAATATTTAGCCCCGGTGTGGATATGGTCTTGTTCTATTTTATTAAGCAAATTTGTAATTAATAGAACCTTCTTTGGTGGCGGGAGCATGTTAATCCAGGACTTGTTACAGTTAAGAATCAACTGGAAATTCGGAATGGATAACTGGAATTCTACTCGGCGACATAAATATCAGAATCATACCATTATTATGGATAACTAATGTCTAAAACTGATATGTGTATAATCAACCACTTAAATCACTTATCTCTCTCAATTTAAATCTAGGGCCATGTGATCCATGCAGAGAGAGATATGAAAGGAGAAAGTTCCAAGACGACTATTTTATCTCAAATGTTCGAGAACAAGAGGCGGTGACCCCCCGCTCCCATTACAGATTCCGACCACTCCAATCTTTCCGCCGTTGTCTCCGAGGCTTCCTAGCAGACCAGTCACAATCGTAGCGCCCGATGTCCTCAAGGGATGGCCCAAAGCACAGCTCCTCCATGGATGCTGAGCCTCCGAAGAGCTAAATCCAGAATCTTCGTATTGACCAAAGGCACGACCGAGAAAGCGTCGTTAACCTCGTAGATATCGACTAGGGCAATATAGATATTTGGGTGCTTCCATGTTCTTACAATTGCCAAACTCGAGACAATCAGAAACTTCTCCGGCTCAGTCGCAGCATTTCCCCAGCCAAGAACCTTTGCGATAGTCTTGATGGCCAAGCCACTGAGTAGTATGTATGAGATACTGTATTGAGTTGAGCACGAAGCTCCTACCTAAGAGAATACTACTTCTGATATAGAGGCGTCGTGCTAAGTGGGATTATGAGAATCCAGTGATCCTCCTGTTGCGGCGTGGATCATGCATATGTATGATCCGTCATGTGATAATCATATAGAGGGTGCCGTAACACGTGGGGCCAGCGCATAGAACCCCGCATTGCTGCTACCTTGGAATTCAATCTTAGATGCTAAGTCCTGAGAGTTTCCCTAGGGCCATTTCGTCGACGAGTTCACGCGTCTTTGCCTCGATGACGTCTTTCGATGATTCAGTTTTGAATCTCCAAAATTGAATTCCCGGCCTAAGAATCAACTCAATTAGTGGGAAAAGAAGATCATCTTGCGGTCCTGCGAGTATCTTCCCAAATCTTACGATCCTCTGACAGATATTTTCCAGCTCAATATGTTCTTCTTTTCCTTTTATCCATTGACGATACTTTCCAAGAGTATAAGCCTTAACGAAGTCATCTGAAATAATTTGAACACCGGGTTTATTGAGTGGCATCCATTGAAAGATGGGTGGACGTCTTCGCCAAACAACTGGCAAATGAGATCCGATGAATACCAAGCATTCTCTCTAAGCTGCGGCGTGAGAAGGTTGATAGACATTCGCAGTCCCACGGCTATAGCTATCTCACAGACTTTGAGTCCGCTAGAACATCTAACCCATATCCATGTAATACTGAACGGTGAGACAGGAGAGCTGGAGGCAAACCTGCCGCGATTGAAGCTTGATTTCCTTCTCAGAAAGCATGGGAGATTTCTTAAATCGAAGCAATTCCGGGGAATGGTTGTGAGAGAGTACCAATCCTTTGGCTCATTTACAGGGCTAGTTAACAAGCTCGTCTTGCAGAAAGTTGAAGGATCATCAAGGTCCGTCATTGTCCCATACGGCAGCATATCTTTCTCGCCAGATGTCAATCACGTACGGGTTATGATCAACACAGATTCGGCCAAGCATGTTAGATACCACTCATACCAAATCGATGACCAACTCGGACGACTCGTTGATAATGGAAGCCTTACGAGCAGACTCTTTCGATTATATCTTCACGCCGCTCCGGCGCATTGCCTAGCCGATCATCTTACTAGAAGGCTTGGCACAGAGGAGGCCCTTTACGGCCTCGCTAGTGCTACCACCCGATCATTTATGGAGCTTGAACCTTTGGATGTTGAGCTTTTAGGAATGCTCGCACGATTGACTCCGCAACGCAAATACTATCTAGACCATTTGCAGGCGATGCAGCAAGTAGAGTGGGGGGGTTTATCTCCTCTGTCTCAGCATTGCGATTTCCAGAAGCAAGTCACATCAATCTTAGATCAAGCCAAGTCGTTCCAGATGTTCTAAGGCTAGCCTGCACAGCCTCTCATTTCAGATACCCGTGGCGAGCACGACCTGCAGGAAAGGTGTTGAACACAGTATCGATGGACTGTGTGCACGGAAGCAAAAGTGTGATAATGTGAGAATAGCATATAGAATAGAGTCTAGTCTAACTATGGAAATGTCTATCTAATATATGCCTCTAGCCTCAAT
>Ga0209512_1000588_pt1 | contig 57029 bp, 66 predicted proteins | sample frozenSSSSmetaG_FD_184142 | JGI IMG/M metagenome (GOLD analysis project Ga0209512, IMG submission 184142) | Glacier valley bacterial and archeal communities from Borup Fiord, Nunavut, Canada, to study Microbial Dark Matter (Phase II) -... | ecosystem: Environmental > Aquatic > Freshwater > Ice >...
GGGGGGGGGGGGGGGGGGGGGGGTTGTGGTGAATCTTGAGCCTTAGCGAGTGACCTTATGTCAGCAATCGCTGAAAAGCCCTTGCTCTAGCGGGTCGAAATATTTCGTCGACAGAGTATTTAAGGACCCATCTTCACTGAGAATATGCCAAAAAGTAATAAATTATCCAGCACATATTATTAGCAACAATATTTTGCTCTCTCTTTTGGTAAGCAAAACCCATCATTCTCATCGTCACCTCTCGATATGATTAGAAACTCTGTCAATCCACTGAGCCAGATAATCTCTGGATGTGCTGATTCAATTTTTGTGTTTTAATTTATGATCTATCGTCGTTATCCCTCAAGAGTCGAGTTCGCTTCATACCAAGCTTTCACTGACCTCGATGAAGATACACAGCCGTAGGATCTTGGTTCGCGCAATCAATTCGACCATGATGGTTTTTACTGGCGACATGGTCACGGAACCAATTCCGATATCCTTCATTTCGGGACGCTATTTGCTATTCGACATCAACGTCGTTACTTATCTGCGTAGAACTCACCATATATGCGGCGTCCTTATTGGCAGCATTCCACAGATACCTCAGCAGAATGTCTTCCTAGGACTACCTGTCGAGCTACTCCCTGAAGAAGCCAAACTTCTTGTTGAGAAAGAGGTGGCATATATTGTAAATGACGTGTCGTGGCATAGAGAGAAATTCAGTACTCTGGCAGGAGAGGATAGAAGGAAATATCTGGAGTCCCTGAGGACCGAGGGTCGGAAGTCTCGAAGGGTAGCGGAAGAATTGCAACAGAAGAGAGCCGAGCGTGGCCTAGCCAAACAAGCAATGTTACGAGCTTCAAAAGATACTTCGTTGTCTACTGCAAGCAAACCTGGAGAACCTGCCGGCGTGAGTGTTGTCTTTTCAGAGGAGCGCCAGTCTGAAGGGTCTCTATTCGTTGACAGCCGTCCATCATCGCCAACACCATCTTCTACATCCTCAATGTTTTCTTCCGCACCTTATACACTCACACCAACAACTACATATACTCCATTGTCCCTACCCCAAAACCAATCACAGCAGGTAGATCCGCCTGTGCCGGCCTCATATCCACTTTTCTCTCATTTACATGCTCTCGACTACTTCATCACACCGGGTCTTCGCTTCGGCTGCGACTATACGGTTTATCCTGGAGATCCTCTGAGATTCCACAGTCATTTCCTGGCTGTTGGTCATAGTTGGGAGGATGAGATACCTCTCATTGACCTGATTGGTGGCGGGCGTTTAGGTACTGGTGTGAAGAAAGGCTTCCTCATTGGAGGTGAAAGTCCTGGCACCGAAGAGAAACCACATGGGGATGTTCGCACTTTTTGCATTGAATGGGGTGGCATGTAGAACCGGCTTATGAATATAGACTTCTCAATAGGCGAATGAATACATACATGAAGAGTTGAACACCTGCATCCGATCTTCCAATGTGACCGTTCTTCACCATGATTGTTGCCTTGTATAGTCTGGAACAGATCTCTGTCTGAAGGTTTATTTCTCATAAACCCTGGAGGAGACTGTACATCGTCTATGACCGAAATCATTATCTTTAAATCAGGAAGAGGCCTCCCTTGATTGCATTAATACTGGACTTGATTCAAGGAACGAATATCCTGCTAAAGCTTCCCACGTCTCTCCTGCAGCAGACGCATTTGTCAAAGTTGTTCATGGCGAGAGTCACACGGCAGTCATCGCAAAGACTTAGGCACCGGCAAGGCCATATGATGATACTTCTCGGTGCACTTTGACAGACGACGCACGTTGGGCCGCCCTCCCCCAAGCCGGATGCGCCTTCGGCCCATGAATGTGGTTCGGATGTGGAACCTGTGGCAGCCCCAAACGAGCGACGTGATACAATCAAATACTCAAGCAGCTCCTCCTCCTCCTCCGGACTAAGTTTTGTGGCATCACGCAAATGTTGAGGACGTTGACGAGTAGAAGTCAAAACTTTCCGTTTCTCTCGTTGATACAGATCTCGATAGCGTGAGCGAGTCATGATAGTATCGCTGGATAGGTGTGCAGCTAAAGCTCGAGCTTCTGCGCGCTGTTCCGGAGTCTGTGGATGCAGTAGCTGAGCCAGCTCAGCAGATGAAAGAGGAGTATCAGCAATAGGCGTAGTTTCTCGGTGACTGAATGGGGAACTTTGTGTTGGTGTTCGTTGGCCGTCATTATCGCTTTCTGAATCCCACTCATTGTCGGTTGAAACATCTGACATCGAAATCATGCTCGTGGTATCGTCTTCTAGCTCGCTGTCCCTGGGGGTGAATTGACCACTATTATCATCTCCGCCCCACCAGCCACCACCCAACCACCAGCTGTAGAGGTTCGTATCGAGCTGCTGCTCATCTTGAGCGGACCATCGCGGATTATCCACTTTAAGACGTCTTCTCATTTCGGATTCGACATCGACATGATCGTCAGGAGGCAATACGAGTTCACCTTCCTTGTTCAAGAGCCAAAAATCTAGGGTCTCGGAGTTTTGTTCGCCTCGTTTGGCTGTTATTTTTTGGCTGTTTCTTTTCTTCTTGACGAGCCATAGAAGCCAGTGCGGTCTGGCTCTCACGCCGAATCGGGCCAGCATTTTCAACGTCGCGATGGCGAACCAGCTGATAATTAGCTTGAAAATCCCAAATAGAAGTTCGAAAGCCATAATCCATCTACCGCTTCTTTCCGTAGCTCCAACTCCATCCCTGATGATTTTATCGGTTGACCTGGTTTTGCCGGCATCCTGCGCAACCCGCTCCCTCGAATACCCACTACTCACTGGAGATAGATCCTTGCTCAAGAGCAATCCAGCGCCGTCTGACGTGTCCTGGCGAAAATTTGGACCCAGCCACTGTGCTCCCACCTCCTCGACTTCCATTAGCCTTTCATCCTCAAGCCATGTTTGTTGTTTAATGTTGACTTCAAGGCTCTCATTAAGATAGACTGCCTCGCTAGCCATGGTCAGGACACTGAAGCCAGTCTTGAGAAGCGCCGAATAGAAATCCATATGCATGCTAATTCGTATATTCGATAAGGGAACACTGGCCTGCATATTCTCATGTGCAATTGCCAAGTTGTGCAGGAATGATCCTCGTTGCGCCCGAAGACTGGGGGGCGGCGCCAGCGCAGACAGAAGCACCGCAAGGCCATAAATGATCGCACAGATAATGATTCCCATAAGTATTAATACATGTGGGATAAATCCAATGATGCAGACGGTAGGGAATCTTAGCAAGCTTTGATTGGAGGCGTCGTCGACTGAGAAGTTGAGCACGCTCCACGTTATGGTCAACATAAAACATAAGCCCCAAAATGCGGTGTTGATAAGCCTCAATCGACCCTGGAGATTGAAAACGCCAAGAACATGGCTTGTAATGTGGCTCATGCTAGAAAGGAATCCAATAAGAAGGACTTCGGGAGGAGTGTTGATTTTTTGCATAATCATTGACCTAGTGATCGCGATTTCAGCAAGTTTGCTCGACGCTTCTGGACCGCCCGATGTACTGTCTGCAAAGGCCTTCGCGTGAGTGTCCAAATTTTGAGCAGATGGTGTGCCTCCGAAGGGTCCCCATCCGAGATTTGAGCTTATGGCAGCGTCTGCCTCTGCAAATGCTAGCGAGTGTTCAAATAGCGTCATGCCAGTTTCTGAGGCAACATGCCGACCTTGGACAGCACATGAGAGTGTTTCCATGAACTGGCTAAAACTCAGAGTCTGAAACAAGGGCCAGAGCAATGCCAGTGATCCGCGAAGCTTTGGTGGTGTACCGGAACTTCCTGTATCAATATTTTTCTGCTCCGGGGCAACCATTCGTACAGCTCGACATGAATCGGCATCGGAAGCTCCAAGAAGGAGGACGGAGCTCAGCGTATGTAGTGGCCCTCCATTTTGCGTAAACATGAGTTCAGAGCTCCTAGTCGCATTGCCCCACCTGAGCATCCCAAAGTCTGGCGAGGTTTGGCATTGTATCGACTGCAGAAGCCACCGAGCTTGCATTGCTAATAGGATAATCGGAATGATCCTCAATGCCAACCTTGTGCGGAATCCCAGCGTGAGGGGGCGGCGTGTTGAGGCGTAGACTTGCGTGCGGTTGACAACGACGGCCATGAGGAAACAGCCCAAACTCCAACGACTAGTCGCATATGCCACCATATTCCCAAAGCTCCGCCCACTCTCAAAAGATATCTTCGATGCCAGGCCGGGAGCAGGGTGCGTCGCGTTCTCCATCATCCTCGCCCCTGCTTGGGCCATATCTTCCATGATGGCAGTCGCGGTTGTAATGGCTTCAGCTCCGCCCATGGCAGTAGCTTCGGGGATAACTCTCTGGCCCAGTCGCGCACCGACTACATCGTCGATAACTGAAGGTAGCTTGAAGATGTACGAGCCTATCTTCATACCCATCCTTGGCCCAGCCAACAGGAGATCCTTCGCCGAAGGCGCGTATTGCGTGAGATTCGCTACCGATTTCAGCTGCGTCGTTGTCCATGATGTAGAATCAAACACGGCTGTCGCATTCTCCAACGAAGCTGTGGTCTGGTTGAGGTCCATCGTATATTCTCTCGGCCTGTCGGCTTCGAAGAAGCTCGCTCGTATGAGGTGGATGTTATGTCAGAGTGAGAACCACAGGCGATAAGTTTGCAAATAAGAAGTGCTGGTGATCAACCAAAAGTCCGTCAAGATGTCCTCATCTTTGTTGGCTGGGAAGATGGAACATGCGTCTTCTTTCACTTCTTTGAGAAGACTGCTACTTGGTAAAATGGTAGATGGTCAGGCTGGCTGAGGTAGTAGAGTAGGTCTCGGGAGCTTACTGTTCTTGAGGCTGGCCGGGCTATCGATCGGCATTGATGGTAATCGCAATCGCAGAAACAGGGGGCGGGGAGAATTTACGGTCGTTCGTTAGCCCCTCACATCACGAAGAACGGTCCCAGCGCCATGTATTTTTATAACTACGCATGCAGTATGAAGAGAGAGAGTATGTACTTGTTCCCAGACCACATTAATAAGTTGGGAATGGTACAAATCTGATTTTCTTATTATGATGTCTCTTTCGCATTAGTAAGGCTTGAGACGGTGAATGCGAAGCTCATTGAGATATTAATGGGATATTATTTGTCTATGTCTGCAAGCTTCTAGCTCATGCATAAATTCTTTAGACACTTTTCGAGCTGTATTTGTATTCAGCACCTCTTCAAGGACGCCGACACAGAGCAAACCCCATTGAGTTCAGGACGTGCATTGAATATCAATGACGCTCAATTCCTGTGTGAGACATCTCCAGATACATCCATAGGCCATAGTAGTGCCCTACCTGCCCACTGGACAGTGCCCTCACGTCTGAAAGAACATATTCTTTAAAGCACCGACTCTCAGATTCCATACTCTCATAGTCGGAACCTTGCCTTCCAGGAGCATCCATAGCATGATGCGATCAGTCTGACCAAAACTGCCCAATATTATAACTCCGCTTCAAAACTCGATGTCAACTTTTGTAGCCTTTCCATGACTGTGTCCTGAGCCAGTCCCATGTGCATCAGGGTCTTCGTCAAGTGGCGGCAGGCTGAAGGGCTTGATAACCAGGCCCTTTCTTCTGCTCAACGTGAACGCCAAATCATCACCATGCCCGCTCAACTCCCCGCCTCCTCCTCCTTTCTCATGGAATATCGGTATCCTATGGACTCTCAGCATCCCCTGTGGAGGCTCTTCCTGTGACGTTGCTGAACCAGAAGCGCTAGTGGCAAGGGCAAGGTTCGCATGCGATGGGAATGGAGCAAGTTCCAACACTCCATCGTTGAGCATCTCTATCCAGCGTGTCAGACCTGTTGTGCGCGGGTACAGAGACAGTGGCAGAGTAATCACCACAGTCAGTTGACTTGAATATTTCCGGAGAAGTGCCCGGATGGCATGAAGAAACTGCAACACGTGCTGAGGAACTGATGCTGAGTGTGGGTATAGCGCAGGCGAAAGAAGGTTGGGGATCACGACGCGATGGATCGTTGTCGGCGGCATCACAGAGAGTTGTGAAGTCAGATGCTGTAGGAAGTCCGAGAACGGAGACTTTGAGGCGTCATCATCTCGAAATGGCGAGGATCGCTGTGATGCAACTGGAACGCATCTCAAGAATTGCGGAGCGGGAAGAGCAAGACGCTTGCTGAGATCAAAATCGTGACAAAATATTGCTTGTCTCCCTGCTTCATTGAGCCCTGGAGCAGAGGCAATGCTCGCATTTCTATCTGTGCATTCATAATGTCAGCATCGGATCAGAAACGCATCTATAGCTGATAACTACTGGTTGCTGTATAATACAGTACAAGGAAAGCCAACCTTTTCCGAATTCTCCAAGCCTCTCATATCTCCAGGCAATCTTCATCTTATCACCTTGAATCCTCTGCTCGACAGTCTTTGCAGAGGAAGCTGTCACAACTTGCACCCCAGGCAATTCTCGTGCCCATGCATCACCGACTCCTAACACGTGAACATAATGCCCCTGGACGACCCCTTCAGCAGCATAGTATCGAAGCAATGCCCCCGAGAAGTCAGTAGCACCACGCTCTTCAATAAGAATTGAAGTTCCCAGAGATAGCCCAGCATGTCCCGCGAGTAGACTATCAAGAGATCTCGTCCCAGTTGACGTCGTTAGTCTTCCATCGAGGGGCGAAGGGCGTACACCCGGGATCGCATCTTTTTCCGCTGTTTTCGACGGACCTGCAACGCTCCCAGGTGATGAGACAACTACATTTCTCTTCCGAAATGACATTCCTTTTCCCGTCGAATCGTTAAAGACGGACCAGAAAAAAGTTGCTGATGTCCAGCAGGGTGTTGCTGGTTGTGAAATTTCCCCACCATTACGGCTGATTGTTTATCCGTTGCCGACAAAATCTCCCAAAAATACAAAATAACGCCCATTCTTTGACGATGTCGAGGATTGCGATAGGAATTGGCAGAAACCACATCGAGGTGAGTTACTATCAAGCAGGGTGAATATGGGAACAAACAAATGCCGATAACTGACCGGTACTGTACTTAGATCTCATACAGGCTAGTCTAGCGATCTCTGTACAAGAACATCCTCGCTGAAAGCCATTCCTTCCTTTCCCGAGTCGCAAAGCCTGTGTCTCCTCTGCTCCTCGCTGGACGAATCTCCCGCGATCATATTCTTGTCGCCCTGATCATAAATACCAAACTTTTGTTCAAACTCTCCAGTCAAAATGTCTGGCATGACGAGCGATTCTCAGCTCTTCGACGAGCACTTCACCATCACCTCCATCGACCACTCCAAATATGATCGCGTCGCCCGCATCGGCGCAACGTCCCACGACTCGCAAACAACCTTCACCCTCGACATCAACACAGAGCTGTTCCCATGCGTCATCGGCGAGCCGCTGCACATGGTGCTCGCCAGCACGCTGTCACTGGATGGAAGCAAGGACGACGATAAAGGATGGAGGGACGTTGGAAGAAGCGGACAGGGTGGCGAGGCTACGCTTGCTGATCTGTTTGACTATGTCTGCCATGGCAAGATTTACAAGTTTGAGGATGGAGATGATGGAAACATAATGTGAGAATCAGACGTCCATTGACCCTTTGTGCTCTACTGACTGTAAGGTAGCAAATGCTACGTCTCGTTCGGCGGACTTCTTTTGGCACTGGAGGGACCTTACAAGAAGCTTACTCCTTTACGGGTTGATTACGTCTACCTTCTCCTCAAGAAATAAGAGGCACAACACTTCTCGTATAACTCAAGACTTTCACAGCCACATAGAGACTTTTTCAATGCATAGCTGGGGGATCGGCGTTCAGGAATGAAAAATCAGAATGGCGTCTGGATAATGATAAATTATAAGCAGCTAAAAATGAAATTTCAAGGCCTTGCCCCATGCGGCCCTGGAAAGTCTAAAGGCCTATGCAGCCTGATCTTGATCTCATCAAAGTCCTTTTCATTCTCCGGTGTTAAGATGCCGTGTCTGATGAAGAAATCTAACATGAGAAGGGTGGTGTTCGGTTTGAATGCTCCCTTCGCCATGTTCCTCTGGACCTCTTCCACTGTCCAGAGATAGAAACATTCAACTTCGCTGTCGTTTGGTTTCGGGATAATATCTGTTGGCAATTCAAGGTCGAACACATATTGAACCTCTGGCTGGATCAACCCAACTTCTCCAGTAGCCAGCTCGTTCCTCATGTAGATGTAAGTGACGGTCCCATGGGCCGTGGCGTTCTTCCTGACAACTTCGTTGGGCAAGCTGGCCTCCTCTTCTGCCTCCCGAACGATACACTCGAATGGATCCTCTCCCGTAGCCATTCCACCAGCCACAGTATTGTCCAGCATTCCGGCATAAGTGTGCTTTCCGTAAGACCTTCGTGGCACCCATAACTTGATCCCGTAACTTGCTTCAGGATCCTTCACATAAGCCATCATATGTGCTCCATAAGTGACAATACCAAACAAAGCAGCAGCCGTTCTCTCAACACTATACAACAGCTGGTCTTGGGGTCCATAGACGGGATAGAGTTCGTCCCTCCAGCCCTGGAGGACTCTAAACTCCTTGTTTTCCCGCCAGTAGGCTGCCGTTGCTGCAGCTCTCTTGCTCCGCTCTTCCTCGGTGTCTTCCTGGAAGACACAGACTTCGCGCTGACCACGGCGGACTTCAAGTTCTCCCTTCACGGAGGTAGGGGTCTTGATGAGCTTCTTGAGGACATCCTCGGTCATGAAACCGAGAGGAAGCTTGTATACACCATCATCCCAAGTGAGGGTATACAGAGTTGACATGAGCTCGGCATGGGCTTTGGGGTCTTTCTCTGCATAGGGGAAGCTGCGAAGAAGTCAGGAAAGTTCGCATAGTAGTTTCTCTCGAAAAATAGCAGCTAAGGTGGCGGGCGTCCGCAAAATCACAAAAGAGCGCAGAATCCATGACATATGTCTCAGTATGTGAAATACAACGAGATTGCGAAATAGAACTGCTTACCAGTCACAGTCGTTTACGAGATCCAGGTTGCTCTTGAGAGTCGCCATTTTCCAGCAGTGAACTGTGAATATCCTGGAGCCCAAGAAAAATGCAGTGGCTTTGGATGCTGCTAAAGCTGATGATGATCGCTCCCGCAAGAAAGACGAAGAATAGTAATAGCAGAAAATGCGAATCTGGGAAGAAGACAGCAGCCGTCGAGGTTAAAAAGAATAACAAATGGAGTTTTGGTTCAGGGACTGAGGGACCCCGAATTCGACTTCGAAGGACAACAAGGCTGATGTCTGTGATACAGATTGCCCCGCATTGCCAGTCTGCCCCACCATAGATGCCAGTCCAGTAGTTGCCAGTCACACCGAGGAGTGGCATGATCCTTAACAAACATCACCAACGTCACCAACGTCACCAGCATCACCATCACCCACCAAAGCCCCAGTAATCTCAGCCATTGAAACGAAACAACACACCCAATTATAATATTATTTACAGCAGACCGACCTGCTTGTGCAGCCGCGCACAAATCTATTATTTTCCACCGCATCCGCCTCCGCCTCCGCCTCTGCCACTGCCGCTGCCACTGCCACCCCCCACCACCCCCCCAGCCTCACACAACCTCGCAAACCGCACACGATGACCACCACTCTCCCCCAGCTCTTCGGCGTCCTCCCCACGGGCAACCCTCTCATCACGACCCCCAGCGCCGCCCCCGCGCCATCCTCCTTCCTCTTCAACCTCCCCTCAACCCGCTTCTCGCACCTCGTCGTCTTTCTCCTCCCCGGCGTCACGCTGCCCCCCAATACCGCCGCAGCCGTCTACCTCGCCGTCCCCCCGGTCGCGGGGCAGAACCCGGACTTCAAATTCCTCGGCGGCATCGGGCCCGGCAAGGAGAGCGCCGTATTCAGGGTCTCCGGGCTGCCGTCTGCGCGCGCCGGGGCGCAGCCAGGCGAGGTCGACATGGACGCCCCGGAGGAGGGACAGCAGCAGGGGAAAGAGCTGATACTTGGCATCTCGATCGAGCCCGCCGCCTCCGTCGCGGAACGCATCGCCGCGCTGCCCGCCCCTTCCACAACCACAACCCTCGTGCGACAGCAGGACCCTGCGCAGCAGAGGTCGGAGGCCTTGGCGCTGGCGCAGAAGATTATTAAGAACGCGTTTAACTTCCTCGCGAGCTACAGTGGGAACGTGCCGGTGCCGGGGGCGCCTGGGAATGCCGGGGTGGAGGTGGTGCCGCTGAAGGCGTTTGAGGAGTGGTGGAGGAAGTTTGAGGGGAAGGTGAGAAACGATCCTGGTTTCTTGGAGAGGGATGTTGATTGAGGGGAGCGGAATTGATGCTGGAGATCTGATATGGCGAGTGAAACCGCGCCAAGAAAAGGATGGGACTGAGCCCTCATGCTGGACCTGAGAAGGTGCTGTCATCGGGCAGTCTCCAGGCTGTGATGTTCCTGAAGAGACCATCTGAGCCGAAAGAGCTACGATATTTGATATATATGATGAGTCTACGGAGATTACAGATGCAGAGATTGGTCTGTAGAGGATACAGCGAATTTAGGGCCATGATCACTAGGACATCTAAAATAAAGAACCATGCATTGGCCAATGTATATATGTAAAGATCGGCCAGCCACAGCAGCCAGACCCTTTATTGAAGGAAGAATTACTTATTACTATCCCTCCTCAATCCAATCCATCACTTTAAATGTTCATTCGTACACGAACTCCATCCAATAGTGTCATCCGAACACATAATCCCATCCAGCCATCCTAATTCATACCGTTCCACAAACACCATTTCCTATCCGTTCATGAAAAAAACGCCTCGCTCTAAAAAGATAACACTGGCCTCACCGGCCTCCACCAACACTCAATCCTCCTCCACTGGGTTCATTGATGAGCTCTTCCGCGTTGGACTCCCAGCTCTACTCCTACTTCTTCCCGATCCTAAACTTGACAAACTCGGCGTCAGCCTCTCTCTTGACTCCGTCCTAACCACCAATCCACTCCTATCCATCGCATTTGGCAGACTATGAACCGATGCGAGACTGTGGTGACTACCATTGCTGTGGTGCAAGCCATGCATGGGCTGTGTGTCGAAGAAGTTGCCATCCCCGAAGTTGACTACGTTCAGTTTAGGAGTCGCCAAGCCGGATGCTCGAGCGCCACGGCTACCTTCGCTGCCGTCAGACGTGTCGATGCTATCGTCGGAATCGACATCACCCAGCTCGAAGTCATTGATACCATCGCCTTCTTCAAGCACCCTCTCATAGTGTCCTTGACTCCCCTTGCGGCCAAAGAGCTTGATGGTGTTAAAGAAGCTGCGTCGGCCTTTTCTCGGACTCCCTGGTCTCCTGGTCCTGCGAATTAGCGAGCCTACTTTGCTGTAAAATCTTGAGCGACGCTCCTTCCTGCGGAATATATAGGCGATAAAAGCGATGATTAAGATCATAATAAAAAGACCTGATGATGGCCTCGATGCTTTTTCGAGGAGATGATCGTCCCAATCATCGTCGTCATCTCCGCCCTTCCACGGTGTGTATCTAGAGCCGGCGTGTTGGAAGTCATCCGGGATGCCAGATGGTACATTGCTCCCAAAACCAACCGGCAAATCTTGCCCCCTGGGTTCTATTTGTCCCGCAGCATATAATACCATCTTTCCTAATGTCCAGCTGACCTCTGTGTCGTCGATCTTGTCCACAGCCTGGAAGGGATCTAGATACCCATTTTCTTTAGCAGGTTGAGTAACCTCGTTTGTGCCATTGAAATTGCCCTTCGAGGATTTTTCAATGCCGACTCGCGGTATACCGATGCCTTCGTGCAGAATGTTGATTAGCCATGATGCTTTGAAGCAGACCTCCATTGCTGTCCTCTCATCGACTTTCTTTCCCCATTTCTTCCTTTGAACGCCATTCTCTATATCATCCCAGTCCTGATCGCAGAAGTCCCTCACTCGCCTCTGATAATTGGTAAAATCATACGTCTTGTCCTTGTGTGATAGCTCGAAGAACGCATGAGTAGTGTGCCAGTACTCCGAAACTCCAATGAAGTGATTCACGTCGAAGTCGATAGCTGGTACATGCTGCCCGTTGATCAAGCATGGATCATCCTTGCACTCCGCTTCCTTGTTGAGTAATGGATAAGTCTTCCTCAAGCACTCCGCAAACAGCCCTTGGCCCATCAGATACGAGCTCGAGCCATGAATTGCAGTATCCTGGTCAATAACAGCGCCGTCGATGGACAGGGTAAGACCAGCGGGTAAACATGGGTCCGGAATCTCGAGAGATGTGGTTGATCCAACCGAATCAAGTAATGCCGTGACATAACGCTGTCGTGCTTGATTGACACCAAAGCCTAACCAACTAGCCACGAACACCTTATACTCCGAGGCAGCTCCATCTAAGGTTCGCATGCGTAATAACTTCAGATCATTGGCGTGCTTTGCTGCTTCGGTCGAGTTAGGTGCAAATGCGATTTGTGCTGAGGCGCCGCCCATGTCCAGAAATCCATAGGTATGATGGTTCTTTCCATGACTGTGTTCCTCTGGTGAATCAAATCCGCCGACAAGATAATTTGCTGCTATCCAGCCATATAGTCCTTCTGTCTCGCCCGAAATAATCTGAATGTGAAGATCGCAATCCGGTAGAGAGAATTTCGTGTTGGCTCTTGCGTAGGTGCATATCTCACGCAGAAGTGCTGTCTGTTGTATTTCAGGAAGCAATCGCATCCCAGCTGTCGCCATCAGAAATATCGGAGTCTCAGGGACCTGGTCTTCTGGTATAATGGTGAGGACATGGTCAAGTAATTCCTTCAAGTGTTCCTCCCCAACGTCTGATGGTCGGCTGCCGAAGGTTGAGACGCCCGGGTTTATCTTCTTGGTCCATTTCTTCTCGGTCTTCAGCTTCGGCAGACTCTTCAACGCCTTCTTCGACGCCTTCGCCTTCGCACTATCGCCATGGCGCCATTTGTATATGTATGCTCGGGTCCCTGACGAGCCGGCGTCGAGGATGACACCCCACCGGTCTACCGCGAAGCATTAGCATTTCATATCTAGGGGAGGACATGGGGACACTTCTCGCGACGTACGTTTGCCCATGGGATAGCGATCGTTGGGATTGTGATCGAGAGGATTAATTAATTGATCAACTTTCGTCGAGACTGTGGTCTATCTACTGTCGTGAAGAGGCAGGCCAAAATTGTCGATGCCAGGGAGATGCCAGGGAGACGCCAGGGAGGGAGTCGCGCAGGGATGGCGATGACGATGATGAATGCATGAAACGAGGGCGCAAAACGAATGTGATGAGCCGAATTGAACAAAAACGAAGGAGGATGCGAAGATGCTGATGTGGCAGAGACGATGCAACAAGTCGTCGCAGCGTATGGATGTGGATGTGGATGTGGATGTATATGTATGTGTATGGTATGACAGGAGAGGAGGTGGAGGGGAAGGGAGGAGGAGTGAGGCGTGGACTTCGAAACTTCGTATTTTCTTATTTTCGTAGAGGCCAGGTACCTCCCTATCTGTAGATAACCTGATTTCCGGCAATGCTTGGTATGCATAGGTAAGTACCTAGATACATTTGAAGGTATTTTTCCTTTCTCTCAGGTATCTTGGTAGTCACATTCATTCAGCCAACAGGGTTTATAGCGTGTTCTGGCTAGTGTTCATCAACGCTTCATGACTGAAATACATAGAAGTACATATAGAGTACATGTAGATACGTACCTACTTATGTAAGGTAGATGGCCAAGCCAGGAAATGCAACACGTTGTTGAAGCAACCCTTCAAGTGCTCCTTATCGATGCTTGCGGCGATAAGGAAGGCATATACTTCGTACGAAGTATACATATGTACATTCCATTCTTAGTAAGCAGCTCCTTATCCTTGCATCACGTGCTCCTCCTTCTCCTTTCTTTGGAAGGTTGTCTGTCAGCTTTACCGATTATCTTCTTGCGTCGTCTTCCCATTTCAAAACAGCGTGCTATTCTCGTGCCATCTGCGCCTCTTCTTTGTTCCTGGGGATCTCAAATCTTCCCTTCCCATACGGAGTACATCCCTGGTACATCAGCATCGCCATCACCATCACCTCTCCCAGACTCTTCAAGCACAGCCCGGGCGGCTAAAGCCAATCACACCCTGCATTTCCTCACGGCCTGCTTATAGTACCGGCAGAATGCACGTCTGTTGGTGGCGTCGGACATTTTTCATTGGCTGCACATCATTAAAAATATCCTTGAACCTCTTAGAAAGTCTGATGTACTGCGGACTGCGGGGAGAACGGAAATACGGGCTTATTCTTATTCTTATTCTTATTCTTAAGAATCATCAAGCTCTTGACAGACCGTCGCATGCCAGTGATGCTTACGAGATCCTACTATTTGAAGGAAGAGCGGGAAAAGCCCCCACAAGCCGCGTTTGTATGCAGGAATCCGAAGCATATTCTTGTCACCTGATCCTTTGAAATGGTTGATAGTGTTGTAGAATAGCCCGTGCATGGATCAGTCCCCCAAATCCCACGTACACCGCTCAACGCCACCGGCCGGGCAGCTGAACCGTCGGACAGCACGGGCGGTCTACATATAGTACGTAGGCCCCAATAGATATTTTAGTTTAGTTAATCAATTCTGTTGCTATATACTGTGCTATATACTGTATAGATTACCCCTACTCCGTTTGCCTGTCATCCGATAAACCCTCCAACAGATAGCCTTCCGTGTGAGACATGAGAAGAAGCTGGAAACAAACGGCACGACTTCTTGGCAATAGATTCTCAGAATCGCATTCTCATTTGGCCATTTCGCCATGTCTTTCATTATCATTACATTATCATCATAAAGATATATGCCACAGATCCTCCACAGCACAGCAGCTGAAACCCCCCAGTGAGATATCCATCTCCTCTCATCTAGACCCTTCTTCACCTCCTCGGATGTATCCGAAATCTGCCGAGTTCCTCGACGCCAACTGCAAAGATCCCACCTCCTTCTTCTTCCCTTCTGTGCTCCTCCCTTTCCTCCTCCCCCTCAGATCCACATCGTCGGATCTCTCAAATAGAGATCAGGAACACTTGCCCAAAGGCAAGTATCCATCTCCGGCAACACCCGATCCGCTGCCATTTCCTTGAATCTGACCCTATATACCGGATTGGATGGCTGCATGATGGGCATACCGAAGTTGATAGTTGCAGTTGGGATGGGCTGTGGCCGAGGACTCGATGGTGGAGTTGGCTCTTGCGCCTCTCCAATCTGCGGCAGAAACGACTCATCCACCCATCTTGAAGATGGCAGAGTTGGCTTCTGCTGCCGCTGCCGCTCGTGCATTCGCGGCAGAAACGACTCCTCCGCCTGTGTCGCCGCCAATGTCTTAAGAGGCGGCGTTCTAGGTGCAAGCGGTTTGCGCGGAGCAGCAGGCGTTTTCGGACTCACAGATATCTTGCTCGCCTGCGGAGTCTGCGGTTCATTCATTCCAAGCTTTTGAGGAGAAACAGACGCTTTCGGACTCGCAGGAGTCGTTCCCGTCCGCGGAACCTGCGGCACACCTCCAGCTGCCTCCAACTCCGCAACCCTTGCCCTCAGCCCCGCCATCTCCCCCCGATAGGCCTCCACCAACTCTCTACTCTGCGCAAGCTTCTCCATCAACTCCGCAATCTCGCTCTTCTGCATCAGCGTCTTCGCAATCGCCAGCGCCTTCGCCTCCTTCTCAACCACGTTCTGGGCAGCCAGGGTGGCGATCTGATGGTTGAGGACGGAGATCCGGGCCTCGAGGTCCTTGTGGTGGGCTTGTCGCCGGATGAGGGCAAGACGGAGGCTGCTGATTTTGGATTCGTAGGCGTGGGCGGCGGCGATATCTCGGGAAGACGGGCGCGATTGGAGTGGCGGAGAGGGTGTGGCGGGGGAGATGACTATGGCGGGTGGAGTGGGCCTGGGCGCTGACTTCGCCTTGTCGTCGATGGCTGACGCGTTGGCTTTCGAACTTGTAAGTTCCCGAGATGGTGATGTTGTTGGTGCCGAGGGTCTGGCTGTATTTTTATTGGCGAGATTTGCTGGTACTCCAATTGCTGGTGCTGAACGCAGAGGCTGCGTTGGAAGCAGCGGAGTGTGTAGGTTAGCCTTCATTTTCCAATTCGCTGGCTCATCTTTCTTCACTCGCCCCACAGGATGAGATGAGAGTCCCGGATATATCGACACTTTAGCAGGAGACCCAGGCGAGGTCCTCTGGGCTGATGGTCTTTTCAGATGCACAGCGTACGCTAAGGGTGGTTGCGTGCGAATCTCAGCCTTCCGTTTCCAATTCGCTGGCGGACCTTTCTTCAATTTTGCCACGGGATGCGATGCGAGTCCCGGACATGTTAACACTTTAGCAGGAACCGCAGGAGACACTTTCGGCGCTGAGGGCGCCCTCATAGGTCCCATCGTCGCAGGCGGCGTCGCAGACGGCGACGCACAGATTCTCGTCATCACGCTCCTTACAGGCGGCGCCTGGTTCAACGGCATCAGATCCCTCTTCAGAAGACGAAAGGTACCCTGCGATATATCAACGAAGTGGACTGGGTTAAAGGGCTCCGAGATCTTCGATCTGCCACCCTCGTCACGCCTTGAGAAGATTGCTCTACGAAGGCGGCCGAGGAAGGATTTCGGGATCTTTCTGCGCGTGTATGACGATGATGGTATGGATGAATCGAGGATGCCGTTCATGATCGAAACGTGTCGGTTTCGCCGTGATGGGCAGGGTGAGCACATGGTGGAGTGAGGATTGATAGTGAAGGATGAGAGATAGAAAGTGGGATGAGATGAGAAAAAAAATATACCCTCGACAAAGTGAATTCAAGAATTTACCTACAAGGTGAATTCACCTGGGTTCAATGGCTTTACGCGACTCGGAACGGAGAAGAGCTCGGGTGACGGAAGGACGCGAGATATAAAAGGAATTGAGTCTGCCCGCAGACTCTTTGATAGAACGAACGATGAGGGAGGATTGGTAAAAGAGAAACAAGAAGGAGTGTAGATTTTATGTATACCATAAATCCCCAATAAAGCCTTAATTCGCTCTGTTCGGTACTTGATGCCGTTGTTCAGTTTGTTCGACGCCGTGCATAATGCATTGTTTTGCTATTTCGCAATTCTTTGTTATTTTCAAACGTGAGTTGGAAACCTTGTCCCTTCCGACATAGCAGTACTGTACTGAACGTTGTTGAGATTGGACAAAGAGCTCCAGCTCGAGAAAGCTCACTGAGTCTCTCAACTTCCTAACTACCAAGATGTAAGTGGATAGCAAAATAATCCTTCTCCTGACTCCTACAACGCGGATTTTGTAAGCCATTGTTGTGGTTAGTTTATGTATAGCAGAGCTGAATAGCAAGGTCCGTATCATAAGGTATCAAAACGTGGTTAGTAAAATTCTCCTCCGCCATTGAATGCCGGCGTTGCCCCATAAGTCGAGCGACCACTGATGAAGGATGTAGACGCTGGTCTTTGTGCAACTAAAATTGAATATCAGAATGTATAACAGAAGGAGTTAGAAGGCCATACCTCTTGGTTGATTGATGGCCCTGGTTTGCAGTCCCTGTACTGACACAGGAGTATGGCTAACTTTCAGTCCAGCGCTCATGCCATATCCAGCAAAGCCATTTCCACCGAGTCCAGTTGTGCGCAGGTTGTTAACTTGTCCTCGAGCGGGCGATATGCGCGGAGGTAAAGGAGTGCCTAGGTTGCGACCATTTTGCAGGTTCGAAAGCCCAATGCCGATATTGGCTCCACCATTCAGTCTTAGTCTGTGGCTGGAAGGCGTCTGTGCCACTCCATGGGCTGCAGAAAAGTTAGCTTAAGACTATCAACAAAGACCAAGAAAATATGTGCCCTGATTGCCTCCTTGACTGCTTCCTTGACTGCCAACATTATTCCATCCCATCATTGACCCGTTTCGATCAATCATACCTGAAGCAGATATCCCTGTCGGAGCTTGTGGCGGAGCCATAGACATTCCTTGAAGTGACGGAAAGATAGGAGATCGATGTTGCTGCTTATGTGAGTTTCCGAAGTGGTCAACGTATCTATTTGATGTTACAGAAGCTTGGATTGTATGCTCGACAGCCTCGGAGGCTGCTTTCTGAACATGTCCCATCTGTTCACGGCGTCTCATCTTATCGTAAAGTTCTTGGGCTTGAGCTTGCTGCCTTGACTTCTCTTTGTAAGCAATGACTAGCTCTTGATTCTTCTTCAATTGGTTGTTATAATCCAGAGACTTGTCTTCGAAAATCAGCCATTTAAATGGATTGCAAAGGAAGGGCGTTAGTTACTGTTTAGGTTGGCTCTCAATTCGGATATCTCATTGTTGGCCTCGCGGATGATGGTGTCCATTTGACCCTTGAGTTTATTGTATCTATCAGTCCACACTTTGGCTTGCATTCCCTGGTATAATCTTTCTATATTAGAGAATGCGCACTTGGAATCGCTTGAAAAATACGTACATCTCCTGAGAAGTTTGATACGCCCAGAAATTCAACGCCCTTCCTGCACACTCCATAATTGTATTGGGACTGAGTCCACTGAGAACACTTGTCTTGTAGTCCTCGGTAGGATTGAGATCCGTCCTGACGACATCGTCAGGATTGACGAGGTGCTGATCACAAGCTGGACAACTTGGTGGCTGGCGATTTGATTCACTTTTCAACTGGTGATGATTTGCACAATCATCGCAGAAAATATGGCTTTAGATGTTAGTAAGGCCATACATAGCACAAAGAGTACCCAAGTTACATTCATGGCATGGCATACCTGCATGTTGTAACAATTGCATATCGACCAAGTTCCTTCCGACATGTCAAAATGTTGCACCTGAGCACATACTCCATGTTGGGGGAGAGCCAACACGAAGTCAATTCCACAGTATAGTTAAGTTCACAGCTTCACATCATTTATTGAAGTTCAAGAAATATCTATGTGCGAATGTCATAGAAAGGTATGGGGAAAATAAAGTAGATTGAATTATTTGGCGAAAAGTTATGAGTTATGGTTGATGGAAGGAGGAATGGAATGGAGGAGAGGAGAGGAGAGGAGGTTGTCCTGCTGCTTGGTGAAGTTGAGGTAGACGAAATGCGGGGGCGGCCGCTAGCGGTAATGGTAGTTGAGTGTGGGAGCCAGATACATGTAGGTCACTTCCGAGCTTCATTTGTCCGACTCTCTCCAAATTCTATGTAATGTTATTCCTGTGGCGAATATCCATCAAGCCCAATTCTTTATGAGCTCCAGGAGGTATGTAACTTCCATAGACTCGTACGACACGCGAGAGGTTGCTGAGGCAGTTTACACTCTACACATCTCTCGGCCATCCCAGACACAGACTCCCTCCTTCCTGAGTCCTGACATTCGATTCCATCAGCCCTCAGACTTCATGTTGAGGTGCGTGTCTCTTTCTACCTAGGTATGTGGGTAGAGCAGCACCCCCTATCAGTACCAAGAGGCGAAGTATGAGTATGTACATACGACTCACAAGGACGATATGGCAAGAATCGACGTTGCCCGTGGCTGTTAATCCTGTCACTTAATGCAGCTATTATCACAACGTGGCTTTCTAGGATTAAAGACGATCGACGTTATCAAATAGGGATCCTTCGATATTGGGCCAAGTCTTCAAGTACGCTATTGGTGCGTCAATGCAGATACTACAGCACAAACACTCGGGATGAGAAATGGAGGGAGGGAGACTGCTGCATGTATAGAGAGACACAAACCCTTCGACAACATATTAGCAGGATTCGAAAGTACCCGGCGACGAAGGAGAGACATAGAAACCTCGCATGTCCTCAGTACAAAGTCCAGCCATCATTCTAAATCCGAATTAGAACCTGGAATTGTCCCTTTTAGGGGGAAAGTTGGACTTTTGTCACCTTTGTCTCAATCTCGCACGTCCTCTGCAGGATGACAGATAGAGACCTATTTATGGCAGATACTTTGAGAACTCGGGCCTCATTATCCGCATTGTGACGACAGTCTGACCACTCAGAAGCCCGAAAGCCATGCGCACAGGAAGGTTGCCATTCGCATCGAAGGTTCGAATGTTCTTCTTCGGCTTCGAGCGGTCTTGGCTGCGGGGTGAGATTCATGCAATGCGCTGCTCTACTCCTGTGTGCTCAGCCGTCCCCGAGAGTCTGAGTCCAGGGAAGAAGCCATCCATCTATCTGGCAACATGTTTTGTTGGCCCGGGATAGAATGATGAAGATTGGACATGCATGCAGCTTTGTCTCATGGCGAGCCGAGCTGGATCTGCCAGACAGAGTAAGAGGATAGAAGGATTGGGGATATCAAGAGCAAGATAGGAGTCATGGAAGGCGTCGGAGAATTTGAGTAGCCCTGCTTGCGCTTGGAAGCACAGCAGACAATCCTTGGAGACTGTGCTGTGTACTGTGCTAGGGCTTGTCATGATTACTGCAACCTATCAAGATGGCCCGTTATCGCTGGTTGTAGTTGTAGTTGTAGTTGTAGTTGTAGAGCATCTCACTGTACGTACCTCTTTCGACGCTATGCTATGTGAGTGGGGAGTGATGTGACAGCTGTCAGCCACGGGATCTCCACGACTCCGCATGTTGTACTCCCCTCTTCCCCGGATTCTCGCTATTCTGGACCCCTGGGGGGCACCACCTCTCTCACTACCTACGTACTACGTAAAGTCGACCTTACCTCTTTTTCATTCTCCTCTCCTCGAATTTACCCTCATACCTATCCATCTCCATCCCACTTCGAGAGAGTGAGAGGGGCAAAAAAAAAGGGGGGGGTTTAGGGTTACTGGGATCTCTCTTCGCTCCTTATGCTTCCCATCGCTGATCCCGCGAATGCCATGTTCCATACATGTATGTCGACACCCATCTAAACTTTTCCCTCCCCTCTTGCTGATGATGTGTTTGCAGTCCAAGGTCTTGCACCCCCGCGCCCTACGCCCGAGGCCGCGCAGGATGCCCCGAAGGCAGCGGCGAACGGAAACGGAAATTCGAAGAGGATAACGACTTCTCATGCTTGCGCCGAATGTAAACGAAGGAAGATTCGATGCGACGGTAGACAGCCGTGCGGACAATGCATAGGATGTCGTTCTCCGAAGCCATGCTACTACGACAAACACCGGCAGCGAGTGATACCTTCTCGAAAGTATGCAATCCTCACTTGGAGAACCTTCGGAATACTAATGTTCTCTTGCAGAGCACTCGATGCATTGCAACAGTCACTAGACGAATGCCGCTCCGTCCTTAAGAAATTATACCCGAGTACAGAGGTCTCATCCCTATTACCATTATCACGACAGGAGCTTATTTCCAGATTGGACCGTCGCGCAAGCACAGCATCCATATCTCAAGTCTCGCCAACAGCCTCTCTGAACTCGGCAACCTCCCAGGAATATCGGTCGCCGAATAGCTCGGGCGTCGAGGAGGATAGAAGCCTTGCCACTCTCGAACAAATACCGAGTCAAGACACGGAATGGGACGAGGAGAGGAGGAATCGGGAAGCTATTCCCGCCGAGTCAGACGATGTGAATGCTCTGTCGCTTTCGGTCGACCGGCAATCTTCGTATTTGGGAGCATCCTCGATCAAGGCCGCTTTGATGGTGATGGTCAAGGTGTCACCCAGGTTACGATCATATCTTATGCCACCTACGGCGGACAATCGGAGAGTCGTACAAATGCGACACGGCAATATGCCAACTCCACGGCCGCATCCTGCATCTAGACCGTCTCCACGGATAGCATGGTCTTCAGAAGGGCAGACCCTCATTGACGCTTATTTTAACAGAGTTCAAATCTTCATTCCCATGCTTGACGAGCCATCCTTCCGCGCTGATTATCTCGGAGGACAACGCAATGATTCGCCGTGGCTTGCTCTACTCAACATGGTCTTCGCAATGGGCAGTATCGCCGCAATGAAATCAGATGACCACAACCACATGAACTTCTACGAAAGGTCCCGCGAACACCTCAACTTGGATTGCTTCGGCGAAGGCCATATGGAGACGCTGCAGGCGCTGACTTTGGCGGGAGGATATTACCTACATTACATCAACCGGCCGAACATGGCGAATGCGATTACGGGAGCTGCGCTTCGGATGGCTTGCGCACTTGGTCTACATCGAGAAACCGGCGCCGATATAAATGGTAGCGAAAGGGATAAGATGGTCGCCGACCTACGCCGACGGACATGGTGGAGTTTGTTCTGTCTCGATACTTGGGCGTCGACTACGCTCGGACGACCTTCCCTCGGCAGATGGGGACCAGCAATCACCATCCGTCCTCCGGAGGGTGCCCATGATGCTGTAAGTCTGACTTTTCTTGCCCATACCTCACTTCTCATGCTGATTACCTACAGAATGAAAACTCCACCAACGGTCAACACATCCGTGTAGTCCCCCTAATCGAAAACATCAAATTCGCCAAAATCGCCACCCAAATCCAAGACACCATGGCGCTCTCTCCCCTCCCCCGCGCCGAGGAGCGCTCTGGGCTCGACGCTCAGCTGGTCGAATGGTCCGACAAGCTCCCATGGGTGCTGCGCTCCACTGACCCCTGCCCCGAAGCCCTCTACACTGCTCGCTGCGTGCTCAAGTGGCGATACCAGAACATGCGCATCGTGCTGCACCGCCCGGTGCTCCTCAACCTCGCCAACCGTGGCTGGAAATACCATCCCTCGGCCGACGAGCTAAAGGCTGTCGAGCTGTGCCGCGCGATCGCCAAGCAGACGATCGAGGACATCAGCCGCGAGTGGACGCAGAACCAGATGTCCGGCTGGAACGCTGTGTGGTTCATGTACCAAGCCAGCATGATCCCGCTAGTCAGCATGTTCTGGGAGAGCTGGAACACGGCCAAGGTGCGGGACTGGCAGCACCAGATCGAGATTGTGTTGGAGAGTTTTGCGGATATGGCAGATTGGAGTCTCAGCGCGAGGCGGAGCAGGGAGGTGGTGTCGAGGATGTATGAGGCGAGCAAGGGTCCGATTACCAGACAAGGGAGTCCAAGGCCGGCGATTGCCAATGGCCAACAGCAAGGCGAGGTGCAGATGAACAGCGGGTCCAGCAACGCACAGAACAGCGGACAGGCATACCAACACATGCCCGATTCATCGATGTCGCCCGACATGCTATCGGCGCAGCACGCGCAGCAGGCGCAACAGATGACGGAGATGCTGATGGAGGAAGGGATGGTGCTGCTGGATAGCCAGAGCATCTGGGACGTGAACGGGATGTTGTGGGGGAACCTGACTGATGGGCTCGATATGCCATTTGATGGCGTGCCCGGGGACGAGGGCGGGATGCAGTATGTGGATGCGGAACAGGGGTATGATCAGAGCTATATGATGCATTAGGGGTAGGGCTGTCTTGGAGGAAGGAAACTTGTCGAGGGGATACTATGAGGATGGCGTTCGAAGGCGATATGACGTTGGGATGGGTGAATAGGATTGGGACCAAGATTTGGTGCATTCAACAGCTGGAGGAAGGCTGGCGATGGGGAGTAATGAACGGCACTTTTGTCATGATGGATGGGGAATATTTTTGTTTTTTTTCCTCATCTTCATATTCACATATTTACGAGCGAGCGGGATACCAACTGCACAACAGGCAGCGCAAATAGCGGATAGCAGCACCACCACATAGGGAGAGGGTGCTTTCGGCAGATTCTTCACGTCTCTCATGCCTTGGATATACATACTATATGAATCTTCTTACATATTTTCAGACAAAAACATACTCGAGCTTGCATACGTAGGAAGCTAGCTGGTGGCCGACGGCCGAATTGAGGATGATGAACTTCGTTTAATGGGTTCGATGTTGTGACGGGGACGTGAAAGATAGGGGTTTGGACGTGATATTGGGGCAGCCAGTCTAAGCCAGATGCCTACAGCTCCTCGTTCTTCCCCCTCTTCTCAATCATGCAAGATGCTCCCCTGCGTATTTCGCTCCCAACGCCAGGTCAATGCCCATCGATGCGCTTCGCAAACCGTCCTCAAATGCAACACCACTCCATCTCCATCTCCATCTGCAATCCTATCCATCCCTAATCCCCTCCCCCGCTCGTCTATGAAACTCAGACCCTAAACACCTGCGTCCGACTCCTCACCCCATCAAAAACACACACATTATCCACGGGCACATACTGCCGCGTGATAAGCTTAATCACCTCCTGCGCCACCATGCCGCCCGTCAGCGCGCTGATATTATGCAGCTCCGCGCCCCTTGCCCGTGCCACCTCCGTCGCCACTGACACCAACCTCTCATCTGCCTCGGCGCCTGGTGCGACAGTCGCTCTAATTTCGCGCAAGATATCGGATGTGCTCAGGTCGTCGGGACCGGGGTGTGAGGGGGAGCGTGCGAGCGTCTCGGTGGCCCGGAGGGCGAGGTAGATGGGGAAGAGGGAGGGCTGGAGGGCGAACTCGTCGTTTAACTCTGCATCTTTTGACGGGAAATCAGCTCATTGCACCGCATGCATCGCGGTTAGACTAGACCGGCTTACCTGCGAGTTTTCCGATCCTCTCATCCACCGTCTCGCGATCCGGCGCGGATTCCCGGATCAGCTTGATGAACGCGGCGTTCTTGCAGTACAGTTCGACTTCTTCCCTTGCGATCCCGGCGCCGTTGGCGAGGGAGCGGACAGTCGAGAGCACCTCGTCAACATCCTTGCGGGCTTTGGTCTTGTAGATGTTCTGCAGGCGGACGTAGACTTCGGATTGGGCCTTCATGTCTGGGACGGAGCCGGGGAGGGGGAGGACACCGTGGTAGGTATGGAATTGCTTTACAGCGTCTGTGATGGTCCAGAAATCGGATTGGGAGTCGTGCTGCTCTGTTAGCTAGCTTTTGAGAGAGTTCATCGGAAGTGACCTACTGCCTCGGGCTGGTAGTCGAACACTTCCTTAACGGAGCTTGGTAGAGTGGGCAACGAAATGGTCTTGAGAACTGCAGCGGTAGCTTCATCGTAATTCTCTTCGCCTCCTTCTGGATTATCTGTTCGTGCACCAGCAGCTACCATTTTCCTAAACGCAACCTTGTCCGCGTATGTTTGAGGCATATTTCCTTCATGGATGCTCTTCCATTCCTCCAAATAATGCAAAAGAAGCGCAACGTAGGGTATATGTCCATGCTCGTGAGCACTGAGACCTTCCATATCAGCAGTCAACTCTCTCGCAAATTCCGCCAACTCCAGCCAAGGAGACAGGAGTCTCAGATCCGTCGTAGCTGTCGAATCCGGATGAGTGTCGACGATGGGGAAGTTGCCGCTGAACTGGATACTGAAATACGAGTAGAACCCTTGGGAATTGATCGCCACCAATGGTATCTTGTCTTTCTGACAAAGGACTTCCAGATCTCTTAGCACAACGTCATCGGCCGGCACTGTATATATTATGAGGGTATATTGGGACAGGCGGTCCTTGCAAGATTCCGATTCCCCCCAGTAGCCTTTGACATCGGGATTGAGTTCCATGAGGAATTTGACGAGGCATTCTGCTCTTGGTTTGCCTAGACATGTTTCATCCAGGAAGAAGTTCACTCCCAGGTCCTCTTCTTTAACTTTTGCGTGGTCAATGATTGTGAAACTGCCGATGCCTATGAATGAGCTTAGTATGCCTCCCACGGTAGGAGAGTTGGCGCGCACATACCAGGAAGAACGAGGTTCTTGAGGGTCTCAACGCCCACAACGCCGCATCCTGAATTGAAGAGTAAGATGTGAGCATCTTCCAGAGCTTGTTGTCCGTTTGCTGCCCATAAGCGGAGCTGGCGGTCGTACTTCTTCTCCTTGTCGGAGGGCCCTTGGAGTATGGGAGGCGTCTGATCTTCTATTATCTCAGTCATTGCGAGCTGAGGCTCATACTATAGGAGAAGAGAAATCTGTTCTTATTGTCAAATTGTGAAGATGCTTTTTGGAGTCAAGAGCGGAAGAGGGAAGCAGCGTAGGGGTACCTTCTTGGCCCGCATAGGTACAGACTTATCTAATCTTAGCGTCTGATTCCCCTATCGGATCGGTGAAAGGTATTACCGGGAATTATTGTGAGTTTTAGGCTTTTGGACCCTTGATTATGCAAATGGAATAATACCTACGCCTACGCCTATGCCTATGCCTATGCCTATGTCATCCTGTCGACCCCGCCATCGCCATCGTGAACAATTCTCTTGACCGCTGAGCTTCATAATAAAAAGCTTCATGAACTGTAATACTTTAAAAATAAACCAATTGACCTCGAAAGTCCTCCTATATCGATCTCTATCCCGCACCAGAGTCCGATCTCAAGCTTCTGAGGGCCCGATCACTATATTTAGCCGGCGCGAGGCTCCACACCATTTTTTGTCTCGTCCCCGTCCCGCAACGCATAGCAAACATCCCTCGCACAGGAACGTAGAGGTATGTAAACCCAGCAGGCCTCCCTTCTCTCCCCCAAGCTACTCACAGCTAATCACATCCTCGTAGCTTCGCAGTCTCCGCCGCACAGCCATCACAATGACCGACCCCAAGTCGCTCTCTCCCATCGAGGCCTCCAAGCGGCGCGCCGCATACAAAGCAGTCGAGGACCACTTCCTGCCCTCCTACCGCTACATCGGCATCGGCTCCGGCAGCACCGTCGTCTACGTCGTCGAGGCCATCGCCGAGCGCGGCCGCGACGTGACCTCGAAGATGATCTTTGTGCCGACGGGCGACCAGTCCAAGCAGATCATCATCGAGGCCGGCCTGCCGCTCGGGAGCATCGATTCGCTGCCGCCTGTCGACGGCAGCTCGGCGACCACGGGCATCGCGTCGACACACTCGGTTGCCAAGGGAGAGCAGGATCTCGCGCTGAAGGGCAAGAGACAGAGTCTGGACGTCGCGTTCGACGGCGCAGACGAGATTGACGAGGAGCTGAACTGCATAAAGGGCGGCGGCGCATGCCTGTTCCAGGAGAAGCTCGTCGCTACAAGCGCGAAGAAATTCGTCTGCGTGGCTGGTACGTTCTCATCCTCAGCCAACCCTATTGGCAAGTCCTCTCTGTGGTACTTAACTAATTCGGCGCAGACTACCGCAAGCTCCAACCCCGCCTCCTCACCTCCTGGAAAGCAATCCCTATCGAGATCGCCCCCCTCTCCGCCCCAGCCATCAAACGCATCCTCATAACCCTCGGCTCTCCCGACCCGCGCATCCGCCAGGGCGGCTCCGCCAAGGCCGGGCCCGTCGTCACCGATAATGGCATGTGGATCATCGACGCGCCCTTCCCGGCCCTCAAACTCTCGAAAGACCTCGCAGATGGCGACAAGGGCGACGGCTCGATGGGCACGTGGGAGGTGCACGCGCTGGGAAGACGGTTGAAGAGGATCGTGGGCGTCCTGGAGGTGGGCCTGTTCCATGGGAGGAATGGCATTCAGGTCGCGAATGCGCGGGAGGAGGGCGGTGGACAGAAGCCCATTGCGGCGTATTTCGGGATGGCGGATGGAGAAGTCGAGGTTAGGATAGCGCAGGAGTTTGAGGGTGTGAAGTCGAAGCCCTGAGAGGGCGAGGAAGGAGGATAACGTATGGAGCACGGATTTAGATGAGTTATGCAAGTTACGTATTGACCACGAAAAGCAATGATATGATATCGAAGTATAAAAACAGAATAGTTGGTCTACATTAAACTTCACTGCCGAATAATCGCACATGCTGTGCACAAAGAAGTAAAGTCACATTCCTAAACCACCCACTCAATCTCAAATCGCCCTGCCCTTCCCCTTCCACCCCGCCTCATCCAGTGCCGGAAAATCGGTTTCCAAATCCCCCGTCTCCGTACGACTCTGCTCCTCCGCCAGACTCAACTGCAACGCATAATCCAGATCATCCAGCGCGATCTCTCCGTCCTTGGCCTTGCCTTTCAGACCCCTACGACTCCTTGACGCTTGACTCGTCGACGGAGAGGTTGAAGCAGAGCGTCTGCTCTTCTTCTGTTTCACCACGAACTGGACGTCATAGGCGCTTCCAGATGGAGGGGATGTGTAGCTCTGGTCGACGCTCTCGAGGAGCGAAAGGCGGATGGCTTCTTCGATGTCATTTTCCAACTCGTCTTCGGTCTTCAGACGAGGAGAAGCGTCGCGCCCAGATATGCTTGGCTCGGGAGAGATGGTTGGACTGCTCAGAACGCTTGCAAAGGACGAGGGACTGTCGCGAACGGGACTGGAACTTGCTTTGACGAATTTGCGCTCTTCTTCCTGCTCGAAGGCCTCTTGGGATATCAGCTCCGCGTAGCGAAGCGCTTCTTCTTCGCTCAAACCAGCGAGACCAACGCCGAAGCGCCCATGAAGATGGTCTCGCTCTTTCTCTCTTCTTACTTTCTCCCGCTTCAGCTCCTGTTGCTCGTTCACAATATAGTCCATCAAAGCACCTCTTCCGGTATGTGTATACCGATCCGTGGCACTATTGGTGCCTCGTTCGCTGGAGCGTCGGAGGCGGCGCTTCTTGCTCGAGACCTCATCTGCAGCCGTTGAGCTATATGCCCAGTACCTTAGATGAGTGCCAAGCGAAACCATGCCTCTGAGAGAGGTTGGGTCTGGATCGAGGGCTAGAGCCCCGGCAGCAAACAGGTTAATTCCTACGCCTTGAACGGAAGCCTCAGCCTGGACAAGACGTCGCCGTGCTCGAGAGGAGAATCGTGAGTTAAGCGTGCGTATAGGTTGCATTGTCGATGCGAGAGTGTCCCAAGCTTGCACTAGACCATCATTGCCCCCGTGGACAAGATACAAAGCTGATAGAGCTAAACACGATATTTGAGGGGAATCCGTGCAGATTGTGCGAACAGGCTGTAAATTATTGACGATTGCAGAGTTACTTGCTTGCGGTCCCCGCATGTTCCAAACGTAGATGGTTCCAGTTTTGGTGCCAACGGCAATGAAACGTCCCCTATATCCAGGGATGTCGGTCAAAGACCGCGTGTCTTTGTACTCAGGGGTTGCAAAGGCCGGCGATGCCGATGATCCATCATTCATGGCCAGAATGGGGTCCTCAGAAGCCGTAAGTAGAGCATAAGTGGACATATCAATCGCACTCGTTGTAAGCTCGATTGCCTGTGACCCTTCCCACGTCAAATTCGTCGTCCTCCACTCCTCTACTAATGGCGGTTTAGCATGGGGATGCACTGGACTCGTAGGTATAGCTGATTGAGTTGGTGATTTCGTATCAGTTGAGGAAATTGGCTTGCCTCCGCCGAAAAGGGATGCTACCGGCATTGTCTTCGGCGCGATTGGCGGCGTACGAGGAACTGGATAATGGTCCAAGGAAACTTCCTCAGACATCACACGAGTGAATCGTCTGATCTGGGCAGGTCCTGATTCAGGAGTTCCACACTTGATCACTACTGCACTTTCTCCGGCTCCATGGGTATCGTCGCCTGCGAAATCAACTTCCAGTCTGCGACGCATATCCCAACCTTTGCAAATCTTCTGGAAATGAGCTGGACGAAATTTAAGAAAGGTCTCAATCTCTCTGCTTTCGGCTAATAGTTCCTCCCTGCTGAGGTGAGACGACTCCGGCGAAGATCTTGGAGAATAGCTCCCATCAAAGTCAACAGCCTGATAAGGATCCTCTCGGGCGACTCGGCGTTCAGCAAGTTTCCACGCCACACTACGACCGGTCTCCCAAGCAAGTTTTGTCAGGCCCTCTTCGTCAAGCTTCATAGCCTTCTCAATAGGTGCTCGGTGGATAGCATGCGTCAGGTAGAAGACTTCGCCCAATGCATTGAGAGCTACTGCCCAGACACGTTTTGCAGCCTTCCGCTTTTCGCTATATGAATCATCCACATTGATGGCAATAATTGGAACACCAGGGCTGAGCACCCATCGAGCCGTGATTTCACCCTTTGCAAGCCGATGGCCATCCAATCTATCTGATCCCAAGGCGTACGTAGTGACAATTCCGCAAGAAGAGCCAACGATGATCCCCACGAGTCCCTCCGTCAAGGAGGGAACCGCAGAAGACTTTGCAATCCACACGGCGGATATAGATTCTGAAGTACTCGGGACTTTGGGAATCTCGGCTGGATGACCAGCATGGTGCGCTGAATGAGCCAAGAAGCGGCCTCGCATCTCGTCCGACGAACGGAAGTAAGCCAGGCCACCTGGGAAACCCTCGCCATATATCATACCAAACGGTTGGCTAACATCCATGACATTTGGGGCCCCAACAAGTGATCCATCACCAAGACCATATGGCTGATCTCCAGGGAATAAATCTGCGAACTGCCGCAGTGGCTGTGGATCTGACCAACCCCAACTATCGACTTTCCCAATGGTCGGATCACTTATAGAAGCATGGCCAGTCTCGTCAGTCCCATGCATGAAGCGGGGAGACTTCCTGCCACTGTTGAACACAGCATGAATGTGGTTGACAGTCGCGAACAACTGAGAGTTGTACGTGACAGAAGCACTTCCATTGTTCACAACGTTGTGCGACCGAAACGATACGCCGTGACCTCGAGTAATCTGCTGCGGCTTGCCACGGGCAAGAGATCGAAGGAGGCGCGTTCTCAGTATATATTCGCTGCGCCATGATGCCAAAGCCGTCAATCGCGTGAAGAATCGCTGCTCGGCACGGAGGCTGTCACGAGCTTGCTGGTCAGAGCCACGACGGTTGCTGCGGGAGATATAGTCATCGTCAACCACGTCTTGACCCGGGAAGAACCGCGAAAACGCGATGCGCCACGCGTGAGGTGTAGTGACGAGATTATAAAATCTTCTCGACACCAGAGATACCGCAGACAGTGAATTTGCGGGCAGGTGTGATAGGATGTGGGTTAGGACCTCTGCTAGTTGTTAGCTCTGCAGATATGTAACCCATATTTCTGGAGTGAGAATTACCATTCGGAAATTCATCCAGTCGAGGACCATCGCGTCTATTCGATTTACTCCGGATTACTTTGAAAGCAGGTCCCTGCGCTGGATTCTTCGGCGAGCCAGGAGTAAGGGCATTTTCATATTCGGATACGACGTTGGATGGTTGAGAGCGACGCGTGCTATCCGTGACTCCGTTCAGTCGTGGCAAGTCGTCCGGCAAATCTCCATGCCCAACGACAACTGGGGCGGCACTGGGAACCTCTCCCGACTGCTCGCTATATGAGTCGGCAGGGAAGGCAGGACGGATATCTGGAGAGTGAAAGCCATGTTGGAAGGGTTGTATGGGCTGTTCAGTGGGCGTGTTGGTGAGAGCTGATGAATATTCGTTTGGCTCAGATTGCATGTATTAAAGGGTTTTAAGTAGGGAAATCGTCTTGACCGAGCCAGTTGCGTCTGGTTCAGTCTATAGAGCGAAATTGAGGAGTTCGAGATGCGGGTATTTCTATGTAATCGATGATGTTGCAGTTGCAAAAAGGTGTGATGTCTTCCAGGTGACGTGAGGCCCGAGATTGCATCGGCCTTTACCTAGGGTACTTAGTACTACTTTATCGAGTAGCGCCGCAGTCCTGCAAATTGGATATTGGATTCACGTGCTTGATAAGAATGGTTACCACCAGCGTTCAAGAGTCACTTAGCAGTGGAATTAACAGCTGGAGACAACGAAAAGAACATTTCTCTTTTACTAATTTTCTCCCTACCTATTTTATAGTAGAAGTAGATATCTACCAGAGTCTATCCGAAGCTGGGTTGCGAAGAAATATTTCACTATAATAAAGTCAGATAACGACTCGCTTATAAAAAGCAAAAACAACTTGTGTAGCTCCTTTAGCTCAGTGGTAGAGCGGAAGATTGCAGATCTTCAGGTCGATCGTTCGAACCGGTCAGGGAGCTGTTCTTTTGTCATTCTTTTCCATCAATTCTTTTATCCCTTGCCCCTCCTCCTCGCTCGCTTCTTCTCGTGTTGGTGGGGCAAATTACCTACATTTTTTACCTAACGCCCCTTACGCCGAGGTATCATAAGATGGAATAAAGCCCTAAAACCACAGCTCAGCAGCCATTTAGCTCAGCTCCTTTGTAAGTTGCACCTGCATTCCAGAAGCAGATGGTTCAGAAAACTAACAATTCATAATAGAGCTCAGTGGTAGAGCGGGAGATTGCAGATCTTCAGGTCGATCGTTCGAACCGGTCAGGGAGCTTCTTTTTGCTTCCCATGTCTGATGCCTACCTAATATAATATAATATACTCGTGACAATCTTGAATTAGAGACGGACCTTTTAAGAAGCTACATATACGAATAGAATGTCAAGTAGAATGGACATCAGAGATATTTGAAATTCTATCATACTGTTTGTTCTGTGCTCATCCAGCTGATAACCGAGAGCGACGCCTTTGATGACCCTCGCTTCTTCCGGCCTTTCTCTGACTACACAGTTACTTAGGTGTAGATTCCTCCCGTGGACTCCGGTGTAAATGCTAAAGCGAAAATAATCCTAATTCCACCATCAAGGTAATTCAAACTCCTTGAGCTAAACTCCCGTAGCCCTCCTCAAATAACTCCTCTTTTTGCATACGTTGACTTCGATGCCCAGCCGAAACACCTAATCCTATAGATCTAGACTTGATCCGGAAACACATTATCCTCAGCCGGCCCGTCCAAGCCACGGCTAATCTTTAGATCAGCAGGAACAGCACGACCCAAGGTCGCCAACCTATTCCTCTTTCGCTTTGCGGGGCCAGACAACATATCGACTCTCGAGTTCATGAACAAACCGGCATCAGACGCTTCACCGGCTGCCATATCCAAGGCGAAGGCCTCAGGACCACGCAGAGTGGGTAGGAGGAATCTAGTCTCGTACCAACGGCCCTTGATGTCGGCCAAGCTCTTGCGCGCCATGGGCTCGAGAAGCCTCCATTCGCGCCAGACGTTCGTGCCCGCGTTGGCCGCGACTTCATTGCGAAAGATAAGGTCGGTGTTGACGCGTGCAGGAAGATCCACACTGGTGGGCCAGCTACTGCGGTCCAGATACTGCTGTGGTGTTGGCATCTTGACGAACTTATAGATATCGCCGACGATGGTGACTGAGCTATTGGTGTCTGTCGTCCTTTCGATCATCTGGTGGACAACCATGATGACAATCTCATCCTTTGTATCTCCCATCAATCTGACAGGCTCGCCAACCCACACCTTCTCTCCGCCGAGGAACATTCCCTTGTAGTGAACCTCTCCTGGAGCTGTGGGGATATCGACGCGGTCGAAAAAGGAGTAACCTTCGTTGATTCCCTTTGCGGCGAGAATGCTTGCATCGACTTCTGGATCGTTGCTTCGATTGGGTTGGTTGAAGTCGCCTCTCAAGACTCTGTCCCACGGTACCTGGTCGTAAGTGAAGTCGTTGATCTGTTTCAAAGTCGTGCTCGGAACACTCCATGCAAGCCAAGGTCTTATACTGCCTCGATCCTTGACAACGTGGGCAGGATGACTGTATGGATGCGATAATGGCTGTACGAGGAATTGATGTGTTCCACCTCCTCGCATCTGTCTCTTAAGTATGATTGATAGTCCCCATGCGGAACCCTTGTTGAACCAGACAAGCTCCCCCGGACGATAAATGAAGTCATTTTCTGGATTGCTGTCGAACAGCTGCTCTGAAGTCTTCGTGTTGAGCGCCGGAGAGGATCGGTGCCTTGGTATGTTTGCAGACTGAGCTGAAGCGGCGTAGCGGACACCAGTCTTGACACTCTCAACGGGAGCTTCGAGTGCCTTGGGAGTCTCCACTGCCTTGGTAGCAGTAGCGATCACAGGGGCCGGCTTTGTGATAGAATCGGTCGGAATTGCAGCCTTGCCATCAGGAAAGCAGTACCTGCAGGGACAGTTCAGGAAGGAATTGCCCTCTGGATCAGTGGCGAGCCAAAGAAGGTGCGGCAAGAATTCCTGTGCGCTTCTGAATCTGCATTTCCCATTAGGATGGCCGTAGAGGTAGGTGTCTTGTCTACTGCTGTCTGCAACAAGTTTGCCATCCTTAGCCTTTGTTCGGCGGTGCTGCCAGAGGACATAGTCTTGAGGGAGCTCCGCGAGAATGTAATTCTTTCCTTTGCGCAGTTAGTACATGTGAAGAAGGGAAGAAATAAAGAAACATACCAGTGTGTTCAGGTCCTCCAATGACTTCCATGAGCATGCCGCCTAGCTTGCGCTTCCAGTCCACGGAGGTAGGGTCATCGTCCTGAATTCTTTGGTAGAAATCTACCGAACCATCGGGGAGCGGAGTGCTGTCTTGTCTGGGCGGCTCATTGGGAAGCAGATAGCCATTCGATGAGTAGTGAGAGCGGCCGTCAGACCGGGCAACGCTTACGGTCGTGAATCTGGCCATCACAGTGCCCCAGTGGACTGGACTGTAGCTGTAACTCAGGTAACCATCACAGAAGTTGGGTCAAGATCGTGGCATGGATTATAGATAATCCAGCATGCAGATCCCCAGACAACTCTACATTGTTGATAGGGAGCTCCCTTTCCTATGTCGGTGTCCGGGGATATGATTCCCCGATTTCACTTAGTTTTGATCACGTGAATGATAATATTGCTTCTTGGTGAAAATTATTTTCCGAAAGTCGCAGTCTCCCTCCCCCTTTGAACAGCACAAAGGCCGAGTGGCGGGGTACTTACACTTTACGCGACCGCGACCGCTGTCGCGTACATACCTCATCAAGCTGCCAACATCCAAACCGCGACCTGCAGTCAGTGTGAGGTTGTCGTCTACATTTCTGAAGAGCTTCACAGTTCCTTCATTTTTGGAGTACCATATATAACACTCCAGAACTCTGCATTTCTACGATCTTGCCATCTTGCCATCTTGCCATCCATCTCCCACTGGATAATCCATTGTCCCTTTCTCTCACCTCCCACCAGTCGCATTTGCATTCCTCGAAATTCCAACGCGTCCACCTGGCTGGCCCGTCTGCCGCAAGCGGAGGTTCCAACAGATCGCATTGGCAACATCCATTGGCAGCATCCATTGGCAGCATCCAGAATTCCTCCAACCCATATCATAACAAGGATCAATAGCTCTAGCTTGTATCTTTTTGGCAACCAGGGATGCAGTCGATAGGGTCTCCGGGGCCTGCGACTCCTTTGTTCAAAAGGAATACAGCTTCGAGCCTCCTGGCCAAATTCTCACCCAGTCACACCCACCATAAGATGGCCGCAAAGCCGGGCACAACAAGTCAGCTATCATCTCCAAAGCCTGCCATGGCACCTACAGATCTGCAACTCCTCAATGGTTCACAGCAAGCCCAACATGCGGTTATAGACCTCGTGGATCACAACAATGAGAACTCAGAAGATGATGCAGTCATATATGCCTCAAGTGCCCAGCGGAAGAGGAGCGTACGAGCTGCTGCTGCAGTTTTAGGCCAAATCAAGCAGCCAGTAAGTTACGTCGCGAGGATATCACGATTTAAAGCTGACTGAAACCTTAGAAGTCTCGCAAGAAGGTCATCGTGGATTTGCTTGATGATGATATTGATGAACTGGCTATTACACCAGTTAAAACAGCTCGAGTTGCGGTTAGACATGAAATCGCTAGCACGACTGCCGCCAAGCGGAGGCGTTTTTTCATAGAGAAGAAAGACTACTTCCTGCCACTCCTCCCGGGGAATAACCATATCGAGAAGTTGGTGGAGAAGGACGAAGGATTGACCCCAGAAGAGCGGGCCAAGGACCACACCTCTTCTCCCTATGTCGAATTGGAGCATCAACCTCGTGGTATCACGGCGACAATGAAGCCCTATCAGCTGTCAGGCCTTTCTTTCCTGCTGTATTTACATAGAAACGGTCTGTCTGGCATTCTTGGAGATGAGATGGGCCTCGGCAAGACCTTGCAGACATTGTCTTTGATACAATATCTCAAGGAGAATGAGCCCAAATGTGGCCAAGCACGACCTTTCCTAGTGATCTGCCCGTTATCCGTCCTCAGCAGCTGGATGGCAGAGGCTAGAAAGTGGGCACCTGGATTGAAGGTCATCCGCTTTCATGGTCCGGCGAAGGAACGAGACCGCGTCAAGAAAATCGTCTCCGGAGAGATTGACTTTTATGGAAACTTGACTACAAAGCAAAGGAACAAGCTCAAGTCTCGGCGTACGGCGTCTGGAAAGCCAATTATCGATATAGATTCGGAATCTGCCAAGGAAGAAGAACCTGGCGTGGATCTTGTGGTGACAACTTACGAGTCATACCAGAAAGAGCAGGGATTTTTCAAGAGAGTCTATGTCTGGCGCTATGTCGTTCTTGATGAAGGACACAAGATTAAGTGAGTATCAACACAAGCCTCATTCATAACATCACTGATAAGTCACAGAAACGATCTTAGTCTTATTTCTAAAGCGCTTCAGGGCTTGAAAGCTGAATACCGTCTGATATTGACCGGCACGCCAGTACAAAATAACCTTGCGGAACTTTGGGCACTTCTGCATTGGTTATATCCGGAAGTGTTCACTGTTAAAACTAGCGAAATTTTCGTCGAATCTTTCAATCTGAGTAAGGGACAAGTGAAGAACGCTGTTCTTGATGCCTCCAGAAGTTTACTGGAGCTTATAATGCTTCGGCGGATGAAGTCTTCTCACGGAGTTGATCTCAACTTACCTCCCAAGACCGAGGTCCTTTTGTTTGTACCGTTGTCTCCGATGCAAAGGTTTTGGTACACCAGACTTATCACACGAGCAGATCAAGGCCTTCTTGATGAGCTTTTTAAGGGTGCCAAGGACAAGGAGCAAGCTGCAATGAACGAAGATGGAGGATCGATGGACTTGCTGACGATGCAGAAGCAAAGCGAGGGTTTATATACTGTTGAAAACGAACTGGTCGTTGGCAATGACGAGTTTACAGAAAGCCGGGTTATCCTTCAGCAGACCCTGTTGAAAGAGGAAGCCGAGCGGGGCGACAAAGATGATAGAAGCTCCGCATGGCGCAAATTGATGAATCTGTTGATGCAGCTTCGTAAGGTATGCAATCATCCCTACCAAATTCAGCATGCGGAACCCGAGCCCTACATCACGGGTGATCATCTTATCAGTGCTTCCGGCAAATTCATCGTCCTCGAAAAGTTGATAAAAGAGCTTGTCATCAAGCAAAAGAAGAAAATCCTCATTTTCAGTGGATTCACCCGGATGTTAGACCTTGTTGAGGAATTTTTGGCCATTCGTGGCGGCGATGGATCCCAGTTTCGAGTTGCACGTCTGGATGGCGGTACCCAGAGAGCTCGTCGTAATCTCTCCATCCGTCTATTCAATGACATGGAGTCGGATACTCAAGTGATGTTGATCTCAACCAGAGCTGGAGGTCTCGGAATCAATTTGACCTCGGCCACAGAGGTTGTTTTTTTGGATCAAGACTGGAACCCCCAGATCACACTTCAAGCTGAAGCTCGCGCTCATCGGATCGGTCAGACCAAGCCTGTAACGATCTATAAGCTTGTTAGTCAGGGTACAGTGGAAGAGCAGATGATGGGAAGGATTCAGAAGAAGCTCTATCTGTCGGCAAAGGTCACGGAGGCCATGCAAGATATACATACCAAGGCTGGCAAAGCTAAGAAAGGCCCAGGAGGTCGCATACTTGATACCGTGGAGGACGAGATGCCTCAACTCAGTACGGGCCAACTCATGTCCCTCGTTCGTCGTGGCACTTCAGCTCTTTCACGCCCAGAGGTCGACGTGAAGGAGATGGTCAGCTGGGATTGGGAGACTACTGTTGCTAAATGTAAAGATCAACCAGCGGATGTAAACGTCAAGAAGGCTGCCATTCCGGATGCTAAGGTGGATGAAGAGGCGGAGGCAAAATGGCTCGGCGAGATGGAGAAAGTGGAAGCTCACATTTTTGAGGGAAAGAAGCTTGCGCGTGCCGCTGGTAATGGCAAGGCTAATTCTAGCAATCGAGAAATTGCGCACGAATACAATCGCGCTGATCGTCGCATTGGCAAGAACACTACGGTCATGGTCGACGGCTTTGCCATCAGCAAGGAGTCGATGAATTGCGGAGAGTGGGAGGCAGTTCCGACCTTCGCTGGCAAGGATCCTCGTCTTGCAGAGCCGAAGCGTGAGAAGAGGGCACCCATCAATCCTCAATCACATTGTCAGGTCTGTCTGGATGGTGGCGACTTGCATCTGTGCCAGCTCTGTCCTAGAGCATATCACTACAAATGCCTGGACCGCGAGTTCCAGTCGAAGGCTAAAGGCTGGCAATTCAACTGCCCACAGCACGAGTGCGTAGACTGCGAGCAGAAGACAACTGATGCTGGCGGCATGCTGTTTCGTTGTCGCTGGTGCGAGCGAGCCTTCTGCGAGGACTGCCTCGACTTTGAGAAGACAAACCTTGTCGGAGACATTACCAAAGAATACGAGATGTTGGGGTACGCTGCACACGACAATGCGTTCTACGTGCAATGCCACAAGTGCACAGAGCACTTCGAGGAGTCTCCGGAGGACAAGGCCATTGTTGATCTTCTGGCCGCTGATATCGATCGCGAGTATGAACGCGCTGTGGCTGCTGAGGCACTGGTGGACGATCTCCAGGCTTATGTGCAAGCCGGTGTGAGCCCTACGAGCCGTGCAGGCAGTTTGAGTGACGGGACTACAATTGAGACTCCTGGAGTTGCTACGCCGGCTGCGATGGCCATTGATGACGATGGTGCGGCGATGTCCAAGGGCAAGTTGAAGCGCAAAGCTGCCGTTGCTGCGGTTGGCTCGATCAAGAAGATGAGAGTCGTCTACGGTGATGATGTAAGCATCGATTAGGGGGTATGATCGCATGAGCTATGTTGAATATTGGCGATGTTGCGGAAGGCGGCGTCACAGGATATGGTTCTGCGAGCTTGTTTGGTTATTTGTTTCACTATATGATATCCGGCCGGTGTATGGCCACTTCTTTCAGGTGTCGTTAGGGAAGGAGTTGAGGAGTTCGCGAAGCATATGGACTCTTTATTGTATGACATCGGGATGCTCTTCATATGGGTTAGATCCTGAGCCATTGGAGGAGACGGGAAAGTGAAGTAAAGAAAGACGTGTCAGTTTGGCGCAAGCCAGATAGGGTCGAGCTATTTCCAACGTTGTTCTCGTAGAAGAGAGGGATAGACAGGAGTCATAAGAATAGGTCAATAGATCATTGCAAAACCCTTCATTTGTGGCTCTTGCCTCCGATATAATTCTAGGATATGCTTGTGTATGTATGCATTTTGACCCAATTAACAGAAACAGGAATATTGCCAACTCATGCCCTAAACCATCATCGCTTTACTAAAGCCTCGAACATCCACTTACCTAGGTATCTACCTACACGAGCCAAATAATAATAATAATAATAATGAAATAGCACGAAGCTATTGGAGCGTGGCCGAAGCAAATATAGGGAAGAGAAGGGAACGCGCGACCCGGATGGGTTTAGCTAGATTTCCCACAAACTCCCGCTCGAATTCCAACTCTTTCTCGTTTCCTTCGTGAGTTCAACCCACGTCGACGACTGCAATGGATCAATCGATACGCTGAAAATTCGACCGAGAGCAGCATCTTCCAAGCTTTATCAGACCTGAGGAAATGCGGAGAGTAGAGTGGAAGATCAACGAGCAAGATTTGGGGAGCACTTTCTCCTCGTTCCGGAGAAGAGAGATCAAGAGCGATAAAGTGAAAAGGAGCGATGTGAAAGGATGAAGAACGGAAAGAGATCAAGAGGAGATGGGAAAGGAAGAGTGATCGAGATGGGAAAGTCGAAGGACTGAAGCCACCACAGACGTTATGGTCCTGGTCCTCTAGGCATTGTTCAACAAAGCCCCGAACCCAGCAGAGATGATCAACCTTGGTCTGCCCAGCATTCATTCCATGTATCGTCCACATCATGGCTCCGTGACATGATGAATACGATGCTTACGATGCTTTTTACTTTCTTCCAACAGAGCCAGTATCCGAAATACATATGAAAGAGGAGATTACACGTGATACAGTCCAGGTCACACCTCTTCGGTCCCTCTCCTACGGAGAATATCGGGGCGTTATCGGTGGAGATGTTCGATGTACATATGTAGCACCTTCAAGAGTCAAGACATCTGAAAATGCCGGGAACCGCCAACACGTGGCCTAATTGTGGCGATATGTCATGGAACTGTGGAACATCGTCAAAAGATGCGATTTTCATACTCCGGACCGAATTGACAGTTACATGTTGATGCCAATCATGCCATCGTGGTGCTGTTGTGCTCTATATGTCAACGAATGCCCCAAGTCTATTGAATAGTGTGATGATCTTTCGTGTCGAGATCCTCATCCACGGCATAGCCACAGCATGGAAGGGAGCATGGAAGCTGTAGGACGCCGATAGTTGCTTTACAAAGCACGACTGCAGGCAGGAGTGACACCATGCAGGTCACCGTCTCCTCGCACAAAGCGTGTGCATGGTATGACACGGCCAGTGGCCAGGAGGAGGAGTCGGCCGAGATTGTCGTCCGTTGAAAACGTCTGATTTTTGGGATTCTAACTGCCGGCCTCTGTTCTTTATTCTTTTTTAAGGTCTGACAGAGGGGCCTGTTTGTCTGAGGATCGTTAGAGAAGGAAGGGGGGGTTCAGGACGGTTAACCCGCGTCTCGTCTCCATCTGGGGGAGCATAACGGCAGCGCCCCGTCCCGGAATTAGCAGTCGTCTCCATGGGCCCCTGTCCCTGGTGGACCGGTGGCGTGGTTTCCATTGTGGTTTCCATTCCATTGTTCACGCCGCGCGCGACTGGCGCGAGGGAGTAATGATGGAACGTGCGTTTGCGAAGGCTGGGCTTGAGAGCCCACCAGAGTCTCTAGGGTAAAGCTAGCGGGTATGAGCGGTGACGCGAGGAATGTGGTACGCTAAAGGAATGGCAAAATGGGCAAAATGGGAAAGAGAAGGGAAGGGCAAGAAGGAGAAAGGGAAAGGGATGGAACAGAGGGGAGGGCGGAGAGGCCAAGAGGGACGACCAGCCGGGAGCGGGGGCGACGACAAGGGAACGGGCTATCGAATAGAACGGTTGAACAGACTTCGCGAGATGATGGCGACAACATTGATCTTCTCAGGATCGTCGTGTGCAATCCACAATACTTCTTCGAACGCGTATGTACTACTGCATTGTACATCCTCCTTAGTGGAAGCTATTATTGCTTTTACATCTTTCGTGATAAGAACCCTCTCTCTGCCTCCTTATCTCCGGCAGCATTCGTGCGCTGATGGCCCCCATTCCTGTGCGGAGTGGGAATCCGATGAGGCATGGTGAAGGGCAGACTGAGACGACCATCTCTCGCAATCCGCGATGTACGGAGTACAGTACATCTCTCCCTGCTTGTCCTCCACACCTTCATACACAGCATGCATTCGGGAAAAGATGCCGCCGACGAGGTGTGCATTTCAAAATGAAAAGCCCGCATGCGAGTACGTACGTACGGTCAGGTCACCATGATTGGCAGGAGGTTGCCACTGGACGGATACATCCATCAGACGGAGGACGACGGATGAATCTCAATGAAGCCCTCGGTTCGAGATACGGTACAGAGAGCTTAAGGAGGAATGTCGACAGTTTATTGTGTCGCATGCGAATCATGGTATACATATGTACATATGTATGTACGAACGAATACGTGACATGTATCAATACACATATTGTATACATACCTACATAGGTACAGTACATACACAGCACAATTAATACTCCAGTTACAAATACGGGCAGGTCCTTCCGCAAACTCGCGCCGTCGTGCCACGCATCCACAAGCCTCCCGCCCCCCTCGGTATGTTAGGTGCAGGGTGCATTCCCAAGACGTGCTCGGTCTCCCGGAATTCAATTTGAATTATCAGGCAATTATGTGCATCCAGAGGACCTAGATGCTGCACAGCACAGGCTTCATGATCTTCCTGGGATAGATTATGCGCCAATAGCAGGAGAATCCAGCAATCAGTGGGCACCGTTAGCAGCATTTTGGACTTGGAACAGTGGACGCCTTTTGGAAAAAAGGGGCGGGGGGGCGGAGAGAGGGGGTCGATGCCCGCAATCAGAGTGGAGTGGAGGAGCTATGTACTATATTTATTGTATATGCTATGCTATGCTGCTGCTGCTCTACTCAGTATGTACATACGGAGTACACAGATAGGTATGTATGTACCTACCACGGGCGATGGACGAAAACACACAAAAACACACTAACACGCGCAATTATTCTCACCTGGGACACAGATCGTCTACTTACTAGTCTCCGTACAGTACCAGTACCCTACTTGTACCCGTACCCGCAGTGTGCAGCATGGAGTCATGACGGGCCTATCCTGCGCGATTCTCGTCCTCTTCTCTCTCCAGATAGGTATGTACATACATACATGCATACATACCTAGGTAGGTACACAATTGCTGTATAATTCTTGGGAAAAAGCAAGGACCTCCCTCGCCCACACGCTGATTCCCCATTCCCTCCCGCCGTTTTCCCTCCTGATCTTCCCTTCTCTTCTCCTTCTACTGTTATCCCAAATCAACTAACAGGGCAGAGTCAAGTCAGTCGAACGGCTCATCAACTTTTCATCGAAGGACTGCAGACATTCATCAATCTGGCAGAGTACTCATACCCTATCCTCGTCGCCCAGACAGACCACTTTGACCTTTGACAGCGGCTCGATTCGCCGCTGCAGAAACGAAACAATCTCCTGGCATTCCTCGAGATCCACACTGTTCTTCCGGTCCTCTGGGTTGGGCTGGGTTCGGTTTGATCTGCAATAATCAGCGTTCAGCTCAGCGTCCCGACTCCCATACACCAGTAACCCAAGTACAGTGCGTACCCTGTAAAGTTCTACGATAATACAGTACTTCCCTCGCCATTCACCACATCCACCATTCTCCAGGTCTCCAGGTTTCCAGGTCTCCAGATCTTCGTGCGGCTTTCATCCTTCATCCCTCATCCTCCTTCTTTAACCTTCATCTCATCGGCTCATCAAACATTTTACTCTTCTTTTCGAAACATTTGCATCGCCTAATCCTAACATCGAAATACTGCAATTGCCGTCGCTCGTTCATCAGCCAGGCCAATTGACCAACCTATCACCTGTCATTCCTCTCCGCCATCCCCATCGTTCGGACAGGGCTTGGAACAAGAGACATCTCGGGGTAGTACCACAGCATTTTGACATTCGGATTTGGAGATTGGTTCAACGGTTTCGCAAGGTCATATGCAGGCAATCAAACTGTGTCTCAGCACCGCATGATTCAGTAGTTTGACGTCCCAGAAACTCACCACTATAATATCACAATATCATCTTCGATTGCCGAGTTCAGACGAGCAGCGATTGATCATGAGCTCTCCACAGAATGAAGGACCGGCGGTGCCTCCAGAGAAGAAGAAAGGCTTCGAGAAGTATGTTGCCAAATTCAAGAAGGCGCTTGGAAAGTCGAATATTCAAAAGCGATTGTCGATATCGGGATCCCCGAGGCCAGTAGCTGCATCGAGGTCAGTAGTTCTCACTTTTGTTGCGATGTTAATCACTCTCCGACGTTCGATCGCTAAACGAACGAAATTGCAGCTCGACACCCGCCGCCGTGGCACCGGTGAAGGGAGAAGCAGCCACCGAAGCAGCACCAACGGTTAGCGAGCCGCTGCAGATTCCAGTCGACCTTGGTTCTGCCGCCGAACGAGTTGAGAAGCCGGTCCGAGTCCGCGTTCATCGTGAATGCCATGTATGCAAGACAGATTTCAAATCGGAGAAGATATGTAGCAAGTGTGAGCACCGGCGCTGCAAGGAGTGCAGCCGCTTCCCGGAAAAGAAATCCAAGGACGGTAAACTAGAGCCTGGTGAAGTTACGGCTGGCTTGGTCGATGAGAAGAAGGCAAGGTATCGCTTGCAGATCACCAGGCCGGCACGAGCGAGCGGACAGATTCTCGTGCTTAAGAAGCCAACACAGCGTGTTCGACGAAACTGCCATTCTTGCGGCACTCAGTTCATTGCTGGGGTCAAGATCTGTGGCGAGTGCGGACATGCCCGTTGCACTGATTGCCCAAGAGATCCGTAAGTTTTGCCGAACGTCCATAGGACTCTCTCGCGCACTTGTGCTAACAATGGCACAGACCGAAAGCTCGCAAGTATCCTTATGGCTATCCCCATGATGAGTTCGGCGACATCAAAGCCTTCTACAGCTGCCACGACTGCAACACCGTCTTCCCATTAGGCGAGTCAAAATGCAGCCATTGCGGCCATGAGAAGTGCGGGAATTGTCCGCGCACCCCGCCCAGGAAGGTTAACCCAGCACTGGATCCTGAGCTGATAAGGCGTGTCGAAGAGAAGATTGCACTGTTGGGATTGAGTGGGACGGCGACTGTGAAGGTATAGCATAGCATGGCATACCGGATCGATGGAACCGGCGACACAGCCAGGCAGGGGAGAACATATGGTCTCACGATGATTCAACTTCGATTTCCGTCGCCACCTCCTCGAATTCAATCCTGACCTACACAGAACATCATATATCCAACAACCCCGCCATCCATCCGAAGTCAGAAAAAAATTGCCACATCCGTTCATGAATACACGACATAACGATATCATTCTCTTCATCCGTCATATTGCACGGTCGGCGTTGCATTTGTAGCCATTATCTTGATCAGTTCTGTGTCCGGTTCTGTTGCCAGCAATACATACTTATTCTTTTTTGGCCGGTCTTATCTCGTTGCGTCGCGACCGGTTTTCTTATAGCATACGACTTTTCACGAGGGGAGAGAGATGAGAGGTGGGAGGGGAGAAGAGAAAATGGGAGAGGAGAAATAGCGACTTTTGTTTTTGGTTCTTTTAATCGAGCGAGGCTACCGTTCTGAGGGCGCGATGGCGCCGGAGGCTATGGGCCTTGGGTGTCAATCGGCGCGTCGGGGCGTTCTTTGCGAAAGCGAGTGTTTCTGGGGAAATTCTTCTCCGTGGCAGGGTGTGAAATATGGGTTTGGATGGAAGAAGAAGAAGAAGAAGAGGAGAAATAAGCAGGGTTAGGGAGGGAGGGATGAATAAAAAAGTGGATGGATGGATGGGAAAGATGTGAGACTTTTTTCTATTGCATTGCACTCAACTCAGATATCTACTGGGCAATGGGAATCTTATGGCTCAATTGTCTTCGCTTTTTACTGCGTGAGTGGGATCGTGATGGGGATGTCACTAAGGCTGTGGGGATTGGAGATGGGCATTGGGCGATGGATGCTCCCTCCTTTTCCCGAAGTGAGACTGTCCGTCTGCCGGCGGATCACTACTACCTCGACTTGACTCGACTCGACTCGCTGCCGCGCAAGGTGTCCACATGTCCATGCGCCGCGGTGTGCTAAGTTCGGCTTTCCGTTTCCTTTTCCCGAGTCCTGCTCCGCTTGCTCTCTGATTCTGGGGGATGACGGCGACGGGAGCGCATCTTTCCTCTTCTCTCCTTCACGTCTCCTCTTCTCGCCGATGACATGGCGGGTCGGCAGGATATAATCGTGGTCATTTCGATCTTTGACGCCCCTGCTTGCCACGTCCAAATGCAGCAGCGTCGCGGCTCCAAGTACGAGAGAGAGAGGATTCCGCTTGGCCGGGATAGCAGAGGCGTAGGCACAAGTGAAGCCATCTCGCCCTCGACTTGAGGATCTGTCTTGAAGCCGGCCTTGCCGCCGAAGACGCCAGAGCCAAGAAGGTATCAGGCGCCGCGAACATGTTAGTTTCGACGCAGCGTTAGATCGTCTGGGATGCTTCTACAAGGAAGATTGATGGAGGTTGATTGTTCAAGGGCTGGTTCAAGGAAGCTAGGAGGAGTTCCGTGTGCTGTGCGTCTTTTTGTATCTGTCCTCACAGCACGCGGTCGTCCTCTTACCACACACTTCCCCTCTGTCGTCGAGCTTTCCCCGCCAGCCGCCCCTCAGGCTATCGAACTCCATCCGTTATCTGTCACCCGGGCTGCTGCGACGCTCCGGGCTCAATGTGCCTGCTGTGTGTGGGTAATGTGGGGAGGCATGGGATATGGGCTACCATCGTCGGTTGGTTTGAGTCTGCAATTCACATACTGGCATTTAATATCTTGTTTTTGGTTGTGCTGGCTATTCGTATACAGCATTGTTCTTTGATGGTTTGTATAGCTTGGTTTTGACCTTGGATGGATGGATGGATGGATGGATGGATGGGGAGGGGGTTGGGGGTGTTTCCGCAGAGTTCGAACGGGAGGGAGACTTTGAAAGATGGGAGAGGTGAGGAATATGGTGAAGGCTCGAGAAAAGGTGAAGTTGATGAGCCGATGGACGCAGGTGCTGGTGTGGATATGGAGTGGTAGAGAGTGGGATATCAAATGCTTCCCCCTTTTCTACTTTCTCGCTTCATTTGATAAACTCACTTTCCTTTTGTAATGATGTTATGCACATTCTTCACTTCCGTCTCTGCTTCCCAAGAGACAATCATAGCTAGTTTCCAGAGACCAGGAACTGGATAGTCGAGAACACTCATTGTCGTTGGTCTCAAATGAGATTCTAGAAGGAGTATGAAACGGCAAGACCGCACAACTAGAACACGAGATCATAATTCCAGCGTCCAGCATACAAATGAGATGCGTATATTTTCTCATGCGCTAGAATGCGAGATTTCCTGTGGATTAATCGCTATTTCCTTATCACTATTCTACTGTTTCTGTTATAACTTCTGTCACTGCCGTTCTGCATCTCGGTGCTCAAACTCTTATTGCCATCATATTCTCCTTCTACATACCTTTTTGGCAGAGATCCTAGATGGGGATGTGATTATGGTGCAGAAGCACGATCGGTTGTCGAGGGTGAACGGGCACAACTGACTCCACATCATGAAATGCTTTCTGTTAATCGGTGATTACCTGTTACTGCAAGAGTCAATAGCCTGGCCGTTTAGGCTTATATTTATACGATTCGCAACTTGCCCACAGCAGGGTAGATCGTTTGATCATGATGCCAAAGATATCTTGTTCCCAAAGTAAAGTCCTCTCTCGACAACTGCTTTTCCTCCAACAGTAACCGTCCATTCAAAACGAGTTCTGAAAATATTCTCTAGAATATGCACAGACGAGGCAAAGCCAGCTCGGCATATAACCCGTAGGACTTTGCCTCCATGACTTGGTTTCAACTGCACATTTCCACCTCCTTTTCATCACAAAAAAAACCCCCCCAAAAAATGGCCCAGAATATACAAATTCTGTTTTACAAGTGGTGATGTTTTTCCTGTCAACATGCCTTTATAGTCCCCTCTCGTCTTCACATAGGATAAAAGAGTACCCAGGAAAGTAAGGCAGAGATTATTTCGTTTTGTCCTGTTCGTTCATCCTGTCCCTGTAACATCAACTCTACTCTATCATTCAAGGAGTTAAAAGAAATATAGGTCTTTATATTTTAATAACTTCTCTAAAAACTCTGGAAGAAGGGTCTAAGTTCTTCGCCTGCTTTCCTAACCAGCCTGCCGACTCACTTAAGCATAGAACAGACATCGAAGCCGGCAGTAAGTGGGGGCTGCGATAAATTGGAAGTTTCAAACTACTGTAAGGAAGTTGTGGCCCTCGTTTCCCACCCGAACTCGAAAACGATTCTGTAGAAGATGCACGCCGAGTTGAAGAGAGCGAAGATATCTAAACTGCTGTCGATCTTCTCACGTCTAACTAGCAACAACATAATCTGTCGGAACTCATCCGCTTGGCTAGCACACGCGTGCCTCTTCCCAGTCCATCTTCCCTCTGCCGCGCACCCAATTCCAACTTCCCCCTCCAAAGCCCTACCATTCTTGCCTGCCCCCCCCTATCTTCTCACCCTCTCTTTCTCCTCTCACCAGAAAGCCCCCCGTCACACTCCTATTCTCACGCCTGATGTTCTCAGCACAGCCTCTGTCGAAGCCACAAGTTATAAGCAAAGTGCTCTACACCTATACGTCGCAGACATGCAATTGAATGATTGCGGGAATCCCGGAATTGGGTCGAAATCATGTCCATTCTCCATCTCCCTTGTGGAGCTCTGTAGGCTTTTTAGTCTCGAGAGGCGACATATTATATATTATATAGTGGTCACGGTGTTGAGGCACTGCAAAGCACTTGCTATAACTCTGAAAACAATGAACAGATCTGGCAATTCTTGCTCATAACTTCACCTCTGCTGTAACCTAGCCCACCATTGCGCTCCTAAGTCGAATAGACTTCCCCCCACCACCACCACCATCCCATACATCCAGGAACTCTCATACACTCCCACCCCTTCCGCTCTCCTCCGCCAAACCCTCAGCTCACCCACCTTCTCCTCCTCCTTCCCTCGACCACCCGGCCCCCTCAATCCGCAGCCCCCAACTTCTTCGGAAGATCCTCCAGCTCCTCCGCCGAGTCGATCTCAATCACCCTCCCCACCTCGGCCGTGTTCCGCATCAGCTCCTTCGCGCCGGCATACAGCATGCGCAGCTCCGCATTGCACGTGACGGGGAGGTAGTAGAGGAGGACGTAGGGGACCGAGATGCGGCCCGAGGGCTGGGGTGGTGTCAGCAAGTCGGGGGACTGAGGGGGGGACAACGCACCAGTGTGAGCGGGTAGGAGAGGAGCACGAAGCGCGGCGAGTGGTCGGGCAGGTCTTCGGCTATGTCTTGCAGGTCCTTGTACACCGTCTCATCCTCGTCTTGCTTGATCTCGAGCGTCGCCTTGTCGATCAGGTCTGTGGACGGCGGGTGTCAGCGTCAAGCTTCAGCGTACATCACCGCGCCGCGAGGATTCTGAAGGGAAGAGCAGGGAAGGAGGAAGGCGGGACAATGGGAGACATACATACAAATCACGGCTTGGGGATCCTTCGCGCGACTCGTCGAGAGCCGGAACTTCCTCAGGTGCTCGCGCGAGGCCGAGGAGAAGGTGTAGAGGCGGGACTCGGAGGACTGCGGGGTCGTGCTGGTGAGCGGGGATATCTCGCCGTGGGACGATCACGTCGCGCTGGACTTACCATCGTGGATTGGATTATTCGTGGATGGCGCGGTGATGCTGATGAGGTGATGTGCAGCTCCCTCGCTGAGTCGTGGGATTCTCAGCCTCAGCCTCAGCCTGATCCTGATCCTGATCCTGATTCCGCTCGCCACCTGGGCGGATAGGGTGGAAGAGCGCGGGGCAATCCCGCCGGCGCCGCGCTCGCGTACCTCTCTCTGTTCCTCGCCCCAGATTTCGTACCCCTCTCGTACCTCACTTACACTCTCAAGGGTCCACGAACGAAGGGGTCCAATCTATCTCGCCCAATTATTTTCGCATATGTTTACTCGGATCTCACAGCTCGCGCGCCACCTCTCCCGCCCACTTCCAAACTACGCACACACGTCTGCTGCGGCTGCGGCGACGGGGCTTGCGAGAGGCACTGCCAGCATGGCGGCGGTCACGGCGGATGAGCGGAATGCGAGGACGGTGAATACGGCGGCGTGTCTGATTATTGGGGATGAGGTGCTCGGGGGGAAGGTATGTGCTTGCTCCACAGGGACTCGAGGGGGACAGTGGCTAATCAGGCGTAGACTGTTGATGTGAGTCTGTGATGCGGCGAAACCGGAGGAGACGGGGCAGAAGCTCATGGGATGTAGACAAACTCGGCATACATGGCAAAATGGTGTTTCTCGCTAGGCATGGTAGGTGGCTACATTTCCATTCCAGGGGAGAAAGAGAGGGAGAGGGGCAGAGCAGGAGCTGATGACCACCAGAACCTCAAGCGCATCGAAGTCATCGGCGACGATGAGTCCGAAATCATCGAGGCCGTGCGCCGCATGAGCACCACCTACGACTTCGTCGTCACCAGCGGCGGCATCGGGCCGACGCACGACGACATCACGTACCAGTCGATCGCTGCTGCGTTCTCGCTGCCGCTGACGCTGCACGAGCCGGCGTGGGCGCGCATGCGGCGCCTGGCGCGGCTGCACAAGTCGCAGCCGAACTTCGACTGGGACGCGGACACGCCGGCGCGGCGGGCGAAGATGCGCATGGCGCAGCTCCCGATCGACGCGGGCCGCGACGTCGACAAGCAGGTCATCTTCACGCAGGCGGACCTCTGGGTGCCCGTCGCGTGCGTGAATGGCAACGTGCACGTCCTTCCCGGGGTGCCGCGGCTGTTCGAGCGGCTGCTCGACGGTCTGAAGCCGCTGATCCTGCCGAGGCTGGCGGATCCGGAGGGGAAGGCGATGACGCGGATTCTGATCAGTACGCCGATGAGCGAGAGCGCGGTGGCGCCGTACTTGGCGGAGTTGGCGGCGAGGGTGGAGGCGAGGGGCGTGAAGGTCGGGAGTTATCCGCGCTGGGGGAAGGCGACGAATACGGTTACGCTGGTGGGGAGGGATAAGGAGTTCCTGGAGGGGATCGTGCCGGAGGTGGTGGAGAATGTCAAGGGGCACAGGGTGTCGGTCGAGGGCGAGGATGATGTTGAGGGCATGGCGCCGCAGGGGAGTCAGTAGAGGGGGAGGATGATGTTGAGGGCATGGCGCCGCAGGGGAGTCAGTAGAGGGTAGGGGGTAGAGGGCTTGGATCTATGACATGTGCTATATACGAAGAAGCAAGGTTTTAGAATCAAATCAGAGCATTTTCAGCCTGCGATAGAGCAGCATCGGAGGAGTCTGTGGGAGAAATGATCTAATGCTGAGTGGCGATGTGGGAGCCGATCCTCGCTGACTGGCTGCATGCATGAAGGCGCATAGCCGCGCGGATGGCCGGCCGTTCCCCTGCGGCCTGGCGGACAGATTACTGAAGAAAGTCTGCGCCTCGGACGGCCTCTTGTGCTGTGAGGGGATGGGAGGGGATGGGATGGGATGGTTCCGCGATATGATTTGAGAAGGCGATCTATGTATGAGTGGCTGAGACAGGTCCGGGATATGTGCAGGAGGAGTGAGCGGCTGTTGTGACGAAGCATTGCCTCTATGAAGATAAAGGTAAAGATAAAGATGAAGATGAAGATGAAAGACAACATTTGAAGATGTCGAGAGTATCAGTGCCTCGGCCTCCGCGTCGGCCTCCGGATGTTCCACCACCGGCTCAGGAGATTGTGGTCTCCCTATCGCGGCTAAGGGGCAGAAGGAATGAAGAAGACGCCACGACGACAAAATCATACGGCGGATACGCTGGAAGAAAGGGGTTCTGCACAGTGCCCCGCCTTTGGGTGTTGACAGCAACGACGGATACAGATGGAGAGAGAGAGAGCGCTTCGAAACAAGATGATGATGATGATATGTACGTACATACATGGAGATGGAACAGGCTGATCGTGAGCATCACTCGTGCCCATCACTTCGAGAAGGGGGCTGCTAGCAGATGCCGTGATTGGGATGGGTTGATCCCCTCAATTGATCCCCTCAATTGATCCCCTCAATTGATCCTGGTCTGCATAGTGCATAGCTGCATAGCAAATGCTGCATAGCATAGGTGGACTGTGGAGGTCTTCTCCTGCCATTCAACTGCCGACATGCAGCTCCAGCTCCAGCTCCAGCTCTCACGGTGTTGGCAACCAGCATATGTATGTATGTATGTATGTATGTATGTATGGTCACGAAGATGCGACCCATTCTGCATCATCGAACGGCAATGGATACAGGTACAGTACATACATAGGTATATGTATAGGTATATGTATAGGTATATGTATAGGTATGAAGATGCAAGAATCCAACTTTACCTTTACAGTGGTACCTTGATGAAAGATCTCCACCAAGCAGCAAAGCAGCAAATTGCAGCGGTGAGTCGGTTGAAGACTAGATGCATGGTAGGAGCATAAGAGCATCATAGGATCATAGTAGGATCATAGCAGGATCATAGCAGGATCATAGCAGAGCACGTTTGTTGCAACCGAGTCGACTACTGGGCTGTCCTTGGGGAAGAACTGGACCCTTAAGATGACCGTACCGTACAATTTGACCACACTTACCCCTTTCTTCTTCTTTTGCGGAGTATATATATATATACATTATATACAGATATATATGTAGAAATAAGTATATATACATACCTCCCTTATCTCACCCCCTATTCTGTCCAAGGGGAAAAGGAAAGGGCAAGCAAGCAATACATAAGACCTCTCGCTGATTTATTTTCACAAGATGGCATTCTTAAGGTGATATACAGTAAAGAAGAAGAATCTGCTGCATTCCCGTATATCTATTTCTATGTATGTACCTATGTATGTAGTATGTATGTATGTATATATGTATGTATGTACATACAGTACTCGCACGAACCCCTTTTGCCGTTTAGGACGTACATAGAATAGGAAGTAGTGTGTACAGTAATATGCACAGTACTAGTAGATTAAAATAAGTAGAATGTACAGCTACTAATATGTACAGTATATATAAGTATAAGTCAAAATACGTTACCATAACAAAGTACCGTAGATCGTGTAATCTGTAATCGAACATCAACTTCCTTCTCCCACCTCTTCTATTAATCTTCCAATCTTCCAATCTTCCAACCCTCCAACCCTCCAACCTTCTATCTAACCTTTACCCTTCTGACCTTCTAATCCTCTAATCTTCCACAAAGGAAAAAAACAAAAACAAAGACAAAATCCATAATTCATAATTCATCCTCCATCCTCCCTCCCGTTCATCCCTGAGAAACATCACGACAGCTGCAAGAAAACCGTTGTCTCCGTCTCCACGAACCAGTCCACCGAACCTCGCGCGGGTCCTCGTCCATTCTTTACCACTCATCCCCTTTGCCTGGTCGAACGCATCTCCACAAATAAACACAACCAACACGACCAACACGACCAACACAACACGACACGACACGCGCCGACGTAACCCATCGAACTTACCCATCTCCCTCGTCTTCCGCAGAAAACCGCGCAGAACCTGCGAATCTACGACGAACGACCACTCGCCGCCCTGAATTACTTGTCGCGGGCATTTTCACAATGGCTTCAAAGGTATGGATGCATGGATGGCCGCATTGCTCTCTCCGAGCGTCGTCAACGGTCAATGCTGCAAAGGCGTGCTAACCGCTCGGCAGTTCCTGCGAGAGTACAAGCTCGTCGTGGTCGGTGGAGGAGGTGTCGGCAAGTCCTGCTTGACCATCCAGTTGATCCAGAGCCATTTCGTCGACGAGTATGATCCGACCATCGAGGGTGAGATGCATGTGTCCTCGGCTGCTGTGGCCCATGACTGACCTCGGCCTGCCACAGATTCCTACCGCAAGCAGTGTGTCATTGACGACGAGGTCGCCCTCCTAGATGTTCTCGACACGGCAGGACAGGAGGAGTACTCGGCCATGAGGGAGCAATACATGCGTACCGGCGAGGGTTTCTTACTGGTCTACTCCATCACGTCGAGGCAGTCCTTCGAGGAGATCATGACCTTCCAACAACAGATCCTGAGAGTGAAGGACAAGGACTACTTCCCCATCATCGTCGTCGGAAACAAGTGCGATCTGGAGGGCGAGAGACAGGTTTCCAAGCAGGGTGCGCATACATCTGTCGTGGGGATCTCCACGAGTGCCTGCTAACATCACAACAGAGGGAGAGGCATTGGCCAATTCCTTCGGCTGCAAATTCATCGAGACCTCGGCAAAGTCGCGCATCAACGTCGACAACGCCTTCTTCGAAATCGTCCGCGAGATCAGAAGATACAACAAGCAGATGTCGGGTCACTTCGAGGGCGGCGCAGGCGGGGCGGGCTCGAATGGGCCACAGACGAAGATGGAGATCAGTGAGGGCGACAAGGGCCGGGGCTGCTGCGGCTCGTGCGTGGTAATGTAGACGGCAATACGCGTCGTGTTTGGAGGGTGGGAGGGACATCATTGGTGCTTTGGCACAGGATCAATCTGCTTCGGATATGGGAGCCATCACAAGCGTTTGAGCGATCGAAGATGAGGATTGGCATCGCAGAAGACTGCGACGACCCTCGGATGGGATTTGGGTGATCAGGGCGAGACGGGCGGGGGGAGGGAGAGAGCGAGAGCGAGCGAGCGAGCGAGCGAGCGTGGAAAGAGCGGGAGCGGGCATAGCATTCGAAGAACTAGGAGAAGCCGAGTTCTCCTCTACTACCCAGTTATAATTTCATTTCTGTTCTTCTTTTCCTCCACCTCGCCTGCAAACGTTTCTGTATTCTCGTCGGCCTGGACAGCAGCAGGGCGCGTCTTGCTTGCTGACCGCAGGGACTGGGGGCAGGCAGGCGGGCGGGCGGGCAGGCACAATGGCACTCACTGCATGCATGCATGGCGTCGGATCGGGTTTTTCTCAGTGCTGAGCCGGGGATTACAATTACGGGCATGTCTTTTTGCGCGCAGGCTTTTTTTTTTTGCTGCTAGATTCTTCAATGCATTTGTGTTTTTTGTGCCCCTCCCCCTCCCCCTCGCGCTCCATTTTCTCCTTTGCATGAATGAAGTGCTCACATGTGCAGGACTGAGGAGGGCGGTTGCTGGGGAAGGACGAGGGAAGGGTCGTGGTGGTGTACATGTTGGGGAGGTAAAAACTTGTGGTCTAGACGGAGGAGGCTGTCTATTTGTTTGTTTATTTGTTTGATTGAGGGTAGGAAGGGGATATGCAGGGCCGCAACGCCTGTTTCGCCAGAATGTCGAACTGATCTTAGGAATCGCGTTAACGCCACAACCTCAGATCTATATTATTTACTAATTCTAGTCCAAAACGCCTATTATGATCGTTCAGAATCCATTTGCTCACAGTCTCAGAACGCCTATTTCGCCAGAACGTCGAACGGATCTTGAGAATCCCATTAACGCCGATCAACCTCTGATCTATATCATTTACCAATTCTAGTCCAAACGCCTAATGCTATAGCTTCACAATCCATTTCCAGCAACTTCCACAACGCCAAAGTCCTCTGCTGTCCTGCTTCTGCGCCATTTCCTCACTCATTGCAGGTTTCGCACGACACTGCACACACAGCGTTCCCTCACCCTGCGGATTCTTCAGCAAATCCCTCGTCCTTTGCGCCCTCCGCCTAACCTCCTTCACCGCCGAATCCTTACAGCTATAGCACAACCACCCGCCGATCTTCCTCGTGCACGCACATACCAGCTCGGAGGCCAGCTCCGGCTCGAGGAGAACGTCCATGTACACGTCCTCCGCACACGCGCGGCAACACCGCAGATCCTTCATCGCGTGCAGCTCGTCCACGATATCGGCCGTGATCTGGTCGGCCTTGTTGCGGCAGTCGCCGCAGAGCAGATGCGTCTCCCCCTCCTCGTGCTCGTGCTGGTCTGTGCCGTCGCATTCGATCGTGGGCTTCTTGTTGCACTTCCCCCCGAGGCCATAGACCTCCTCGCACCCGCAGTCCGCAAGGTCGGCACCGAAGTAGCTGTCGCTGTCGTCCCTGGGCTCGAAGTGGCCGTCGAGCGTGATTTCGCCGGGCCTCTCGCGCATGAATTCGCCCGTGGTGGAGACGGCGCGGATCCTGTAGCGGAGGAAGGCCTCGTGCACGTGGGGAGGAGTTGGCGGAGGGTCGCCGGCGATTGGAGGAGGGGATTGATCGTTTTGCTGCGTCTCGGTGTCCGGCGGGTGCTGCATGTCGATGTCGTACATGAACTCCTCACCAGTACCATAGTCCATGGGCCAGTCGCCAAAATCGAGAGGATTGGAGTAGCCAGCCTGTGATTGCTGGTGAGGGATATCCTCCCTTAGCTCTGGGTTGGCTACGTCGCTCCTGGAACGGTCGCCACCTTGCATGCAGATCCGTCGTTCTGTCAGGTCCAAGGCTGTGCACGAAGTACATGGACTGTCGATATCGCAAGGGAGGTTGAACTGCCGGCATCTGGCGCAGCGGTTGTGCCACCGGCATCGCTCCTTGGTGCGGCCATGCTCCTGGCACGCCTGGCATGGCGTCATGTGAGGATTGCAGTTTTCGATGCCATTGACGATGCAGAAGGCGCACCTCTTGTCGCCGGCTGGCAGGTTGGGAAGCATCCACTGCGCCGCCGTATGTGGAGTCGTGTCGGGCCAGATAATGTGGTCACGGTGACCGGGGTTGAACTGGCGGCCATCATTCATACGACACATCGTGGCTTTGATGCGCAAATAGCGGCACCTTGCGCAGGGACGGTCGAGGTCGCAGGGCATCCCGTTGAGGGCGCAGCTCATACAAGGGGCGGTGGAGCGGCAGTCCTCAGGGTTAGTGATTCCTCGCAACTCGCATTCCCAGCATGGCGATGCATCGTCGCACACTCTCGCGTGTCCATAACCAGCAAACAGGCATCGGCTGCAGGGAATGACGCCGTTCTCATCTGGCTCGGGGCCACGGGGAAGATCCGTCCGTGGTTGTGGTTCGGGGTCTGGTATCGCAACTTTACGTCTGCGAGGTCTCCCTCCCAGACCACCAGTCTTAGTACCACGAGGTTCACCTTCCGTGGCTGAGACTGTAGTATCCGTCGGGGTAGGAGCAGTAGCCGCCGCAACAGGAGCTGGCGCAGGATCGTCACCAGTAGGACAGCGGCCATCTTCGAACAGTCCCGTGCACGGGATTCCCTTCCTCACGCACACAAAACATGGGATTTCCGCATCACACTTGGTCCAAATGCGACGGCAGTTGTCACACTTATGCAACTTCCCACACTTCTTACACTTCTGCGGCCTCAGAGGCTCCCACACGCACTTCATCCCCTTCCAGCTGCAAAACTCGCATGGATCGCCCTCCTCCGAACCGTCCACGCGAATGCAATGCCCCCCGCGGCTGACGCACTGCCTACACTTCTGGCCCTTCGGCTGCCACTCCTCCGGCGTCCTCTTCCTCTTGACCCACGCCACCTTCTCGAGCCTCTCGCAGCCCTCGTGCCCGCGCACCCGGCACTCCGTGCACGGCATCCCGCCGTGGCACTTGCCCGCGAACGTCCTGCCCGTGAGGCACGCGCGGCACGCGCGGTGCTTCTCGTCCCAGTCGCGCGTCTCGGCCGTGATGGCCGCATTGAGGCGCGCGACCTCGTGGCGCATCGCCGCCTGGCTGAGGCGCGGCCGCAGGCCCGCGCGGATCTCCTCGCGCTCGCGCTCGCGCTGCTCCGGCGACCCGCGGCGGATGGAGCGCTCGCGGTCGCGGGCGCGCCGCGCGCGCTGCTTGGCCGAGATGGCGCGCTGCCGCTCGACGCGCGCGGCGAAGTCGGCGGCCGTCTCGCTGGGGAGCTGCGTGATGCGCACGGCGCCCGGGTCGTTGTTCTGGCGGGGCGGGTCCGAGTCCGCGCGGTTGACGTACGGGTTGTAGCGTGGGAGCTGCTTTCTTCTGCGGCGGGGGGGGCGGGCCGGGGC
>Ga0209512_1000589_pt1 | contig 57017 bp, 45 predicted proteins | sample frozenSSSSmetaG_FD_184142 | JGI IMG/M metagenome (GOLD analysis project Ga0209512, IMG submission 184142) | Glacier valley bacterial and archeal communities from Borup Fiord, Nunavut, Canada, to study Microbial Dark Matter (Phase II) -... | ecosystem: Environmental > Aquatic > Freshwater > Ice >...
CGTAGCACCCCGAACGCTCCCTTTGCCCCCACTTGCATCCTAATTGCCCCGTTGAAGGGGACTGAAACGTTGGAGCGCACCCAGCTACAGAGCCGTATAGCGGCTTGCATCCTAATTGCCCCGTTGAAGGGGACTGAAACAAACAAGACCGCCTTTAACCTGGGCCAGTTGGTAGCTTGCATCCTAATTGCCCCGTTGAAGGGGACTGAAACCGCTTAATTGATACCGTTCGGACACGCTAGTTAATTGGCTTGCATCCTAATTGCCCCGTTGAAGGGGACTGAAACGCCAGTCGTAGATAGAGGGTCTGCCGGAGGTTCAGCTTGCATCCTAATTGCCCCGTTGAAGGGGACTGAAACGCCAGTCGTAGATAGAGGGTCTGCCGGAGGTTCAGCTTGCATCCTAATTGCCCCGTTGAAGGGGACTGAAACGGCCAACCTTGCCACCCTGCCGGGAGATAGCGGTAACTTGCATCCTAATTGCCCCGTTGAAGGGGACTGAAACATTACAAAGCTGATGGCGGGGGTTTGGTCAACGAACTTGCATCCTAATTACCTGGCGGCAGCCGACCATGATATACTTAGCCGGAGATAAAACCATACCGTATTCAGAAAGGATTTGGAAGATTTATGGCAATGCAACTACCAATAGTAGAGCCGGAAAAGCTGTATACAGTTGAAGAATTTGAATTAATGCCTGAATTCAATGATAACTACGAACTTATTGATGGGAGACTTTTTAAAAAAGTGGGCAATATTATTAACGGTCGAATTGCGGTTCAAATTCTTTTTGCCTACATGATATTTGACCGGGCTAAGGTAATTGGTGAAATGGTAATAGCGGATGTGAATGTCAAAATTGCCAGGAAGTATTCCCCCGCGCCCGACATTAGTTTTTGGAAAGCCGCCAACCGCCCACCAAAGGCAAAAGGAGCGGCCCCCAGGCCGGATATGTGTGTAGAAATTTGGAGCGACTCAGACCTTAACACCAAAAAGAAACGGGAAAAGGCCCACGAAAAAATAGCCGAATATATCAAAGCGGGGGTCGAACTCGTTTGGGCTATTAACCCGGATAACCAAACAGTTGAAATTCACCGACCGGGCCAGACCGGACCGGAAATTCTGGATATTACGGGCGAACTAAACGGTGAAGCGGTTATACCGGGCTTTAAGATGCCAGTTAAAGCACTTTTTGAGTAGTTTGAAAAGAGTTTCTTACATCCTAATTGCCCGGTTGAAGGGGACGCGCTTACTAAGAGTTAGAGGTCATGCCGCCCCATCAAGCCCTGTTGCCAGGCTAACACCGCCGCCTGGGTACGGTCTAACCGATGTAATTTACCCAATATATTACTGACATGGCCTTTGACAGTTTTTTCACTGATAGTAAGTTAATTAGCAATTTCGGCGTTGGAACGACCATCGGCAATTAGCCGTAAAACCTCAATTTCGCGCTCGCTTAATTCGGTAAAAAGATTGGGAGTATCGCCTTGTCGAGTACCCCGCAACTCCTGCACGACGCGCGCCGCCACTCGTGGGTGCAACACCGACTCACCCCGCGCCGCCTTACGCACGGCATCAGCTAATTCGTCCGGGCCCACATCTTTCAGAACATAAGAAATCGCCCCTGCCCGGAGAGCCGGGAAAATATATTCGTCCTCGTGATAAGAAGTAAGCACGATAATCTGGGAATGCGGGCTGACTTGCTTAACCTGCCGGGTGGCTTCTACTCCGCCTATTCCCGGCATAACCAAATCCATCAGCACCACATCCGGGGCTAGTTCTGCGGCCATTTTGACCGCCGCATCGCCAGAGTCAGCCTCACCAATTACTGTCAAATCCTCCTGCAATTCCAAAAAGGCCCGAATACCTTGCCGCACCAGCCCATGACCGTCAGTTATTATCAGAGAAATCTTGTCCGCCATCTCTACTCCGCTTCTTATGTGCTATCTCAAGGATTAGTAACTTTATCTTCAACGGGGCTAATCAGTGGCTCACTGGTTGCAATCCCCAACCGATTGCAATAAGCCAGCAACTGGGTTCCCATTCCAATTACACTTTCCACCTGAATGTTTCCGCCTAAAGCTTTCATCCGTTCCTGCATTGAAAGAAGTCCAACCCCCAACCGCCCTTGCTGGCCTAACTCAAAACCTTGCCTATTATCAATTATTGCCAGCTTTACGCTTACCTCGGTTATAGTCAAAATTAGCTGTACCAGAGTGGCCTTGCTGTGGCGGGCTACATTGGCTAAGGCTTCCTGCGCCACCCGAAACAGGGCTTCCTCAACCGTAAGAGGGAGGGGCTGGCTAGTGCCCTCTACGCTTAAATTGGCGACGACTTCGGTTTGTTGGCTCCACTCAGTTGCCAATTCGCGCAGAGCAACCACCAAACCTTTCCCTTCCAGAGCCATAGGTCGCAGTTCCCGAATAAGCGAGGTCAGCTCTTGTTGAGCCTGACCTACCAGCTTCTGAGCCTCGTTCAGCCGCACCTCTGCCGCCGCCACATCATTTTTGAGTAATAAGCGGCTAGCCCCCAATTGCATCCCAACCGCAAAAATCTGTTGCTTGACACTATCGTGCAAATCCCGCGCCAAACGGTTGCGCTCTTCCAAAGTGGCAAGGTTCTGGCGGGCCTGGAGCAAATTTTGCACCTGTTCCGCCATCCGATTAAACTGGCGGGCTAACTGGCCTAACTCATCCTCCGAAGTATCGTGGGCCAGGGCCGAGAAATCTCCCAGACTCCATCTATCCGCCGCCACCGACAACTTTTCCAGCCGACGAGTTATACCACGAGCGTTAAGATAGCCAAAAACCAAACCAGCCAGGGCCGCAATCGTGGTAACAACTGTACCACTAAACAGGATAAAAAAGAGGAAACGCGAGAGCAGCGGCAAGGCGTTCGGCTGGACAAACTTAACCACCAGTGCGCCGTCTAACTTTTCAGAATTTCCTGTATTTTCGACAATTGGTGTTACTGTTACTATTGTCCCGTTGGTATCTTGATTAACGTTGGTAGTTTTGCCCTTTGTATCATTGAGAACGGCCTGGAGATTTAGCTGATTTTGAGGGGGAAGTTGTAGCGAAAGTGGAGTTGCGGGAGAAACTGGCAGGTTGCCAATCGAGGCAATCGTCTGGCCTTGCTTATCAACCACCGCCAAAAAGATAATAGGATTAATATCGAAAGGCCAGTGATTTAAGGCACTGCTTTTTACGCTTCCTAACCAGACCGTCAAAGCCTCGCGGTCTGGCGGTTCGTGAACAAAATAGGGCGCGGCCTGGGAAGCTGCTGGTTTTAGGTCATTTAATATAAAGTTTGAAACGTTCAAACTAACAACGATAAAAGCTATGGCAAGTGCCAGCAGTTCGACCATCAAAAAAGTCACTACTGAGGTTAAGGTGTAGGAAAAGGTCAGTTTTCTCCGTAACCCACGAACGGGGCGGGGGAAGCGTTTTCTGAACATCGGATTTCTCTCTTACAAAGTGCCAACTTTTCATTAGTATAGCATACCAATATAAACTGACCTGGGGTTGAGCCTATATTCGGCCCAACCCCATATCAGCCATTACCTTTTTATTTATTCATAGCGTAACACTTCCTGGGGGCGAATTCGGACGGCTCCCCAGGCCACAAAGGCGGCGGTAAGCATTGCCAGCAAGGCCGAGCCCCCTATCAGGCTAAAAACAATCAGCGGTGACAGGCTAAAGGAAAGGTTGAAGGCCAGGTTTCCAATCAAGCCAAGTGCCCCTGATACCAGCAACATTGCCAATAACGCCCCCACTGCCCCTACCAGACCGTTTTCAATCACCACCTCGCGCAAGACGGTGCTACTGGTATAGCCAACCGCTTTCAGAATACCTAGTTCCCGTTTTCGCTCCAACATTGCCAGAGCGACAGTATTAGCCACAATGATAACCCCGGCAATTACTGAAAGTGAAGCAATCGCCACCAGCATATTCAAAATGTTACCCAATAATTGTTGGATGTAAGCCGCGATGTCGGCCATATTTTGGACGGTGGCGTTCGGCACGATTTTCCCCAGCGTATCCAAAGCCTGGTTTACCTGACTGGTTTCAATCTTCATATAAGTAACCGTCGTTCCCCCGGCAGTGGCGGGGCTAAAAGCCTTGACCACCGTGCTGGAAGCCAACACACTCCCAATATGGTCAGCGTTAGAGCTACGGGCATAAATCCCAACGATAGTAGTGGTAATTAAGCTACCATTTTTAGTAAAGGTAATAGTATCGCCCACTTTCAGGTGCATCTGGAACGGCCCGGTATCAGTCAAAAGCTCGCTAATCATTATATTATTTGTACCCGCGTCACTGGCGTTCAGGCTACGGCCTCGCACAATTTTGGAAGAGGGCGGGTTGAGGCTCAGGTCGTAGCCCTCGATAGTGCTAAGGAAATTTATTACTTTTTGACGATCATCGCCTGTGGGCAAGGTCTGGGACAAGGGTTGGAGATTGACCGCCGATGGTTGGGCTTGAGTTAAACTATTCTGTTGATTTTTTGATAGCCCTGGCACTGTGCCTAGTTGGGCTTGCAGGGTAGTCGTATCGGTGGCGGAAGTGACGGTCACAAGGTTATAATTCAGGCTTTGGCTAAAGGAGTTGCTAATCTGGCTTTGTAAGTCCTGACCTAAGCCTAGCACTAACCCCACACTGAAAACCCCAATAAACAGAGCTACCGCCGTTGTGGTAGTACGGGTGCGTTGCCGACCCAGGTTGCGGAGGGCCAACTTGATACTAACTTTCCAGCTACGGGGCAACCAGACTATCATTATTCCCAGCAAAGAAGCCGCCATTAAAAGTATCCCAAACGCCGGGAGAACCAACCACACCAACGCCGAAACTGTGGCACTCACCAAAACCAGCCCTAGCTGCTTTAGGCTGAAATGTTCGGGGACGGGCAGTTTGCTGAGACCTAACACCAGCAGACTGAAAAACAGACTTAAAAATATCAGGAAAGCAAAAGTGCCATAAACCGCGATAACCCCCAACATAAAATCGCCATTGAGTATTACGACTGCCAGGGCGCAAAACAGCACCGAGAGAACACCCAACAGGCCAACCGTTAAAGCCAGACTGCTTAGTCCCTTGCTTTCGGGCTGGTCGCGCACAACATTAAGCGGGCGGACGTTGGCAGCCTGCACAATTGGCAACAGCCCAAAGATTAGCGAAGTTACTAAGCCAATGGCGACCCCGCCCGCAATTGTGCCCAGATTGAGGGTGAATGGCACGGTTAGCCCCAGGTTCTGCATCAACACCCGCACGATATAACTAACCCCCGTAGCCGCCCCCGCCCCTATAACACCGCCTATCAGGCCGAGCATTCCGGCTTCCAGTCCAAAGAGCAAGTAGAGGTCGAACCGCCGATAACCCGCCGTCTTGAGCATGGCAATCTCAGTTTTACGACGGGAAAGTAAAACCTGCATAGTATTAACAATCCCCACCCCGCCAATAAGTAGGGCCAAAAGTCCGGCGATTTCAAGGAATTTTGTGACACTATCAATGGTAGATTGCTGGGTTTGCAAGGCTTCGGCAGCAGTCTGGGTTGAGGCCAGCGGGAACTGCTGCTTCATAGAGGCATTTGCCACATCGGTTTGAGTCTGATTGGCGGTGGTCACTTCAATGATAGTATAAGCGGCGGTTGTGCCAGGAGTAGTCGTTAGGAAATCCTGTTGCGAAATAAGCACCAAACTGCCCGATTGGGCAAACACGCCCGTATTGCTGACCACCCCCGCCAGTTTTACATGCAGAGTTTGACCAGACCCGGTTCTGGTTTTCAGATACAGGTCAAAAGTATCCCCTAACTGATGAGGGTGTTTGTCGAGGAAACTCTGGGTAACAACCACCTGATTATTCGTCAGCAAATTCGAGATATTAGCGTTACCCGGTGAATTAAAGGTAGGGGGTGTTACTATCGGGTAATTTGCCGGGTCAACCGCCGCTACTGTAAAACTTTGAAAGGAAGAAGCGGCAGCCGTTAAAGTACCATTATTATTGATAAGGACGGTATAGCCCGTGATTGTGCCCTGTTTTTTAAGATTAGCGAACCAGGCCAGGTCACTTTCGCTAAGTTGGGAATTTTGGGCCGTCATCACAATATCGCCCCCCAGCGAGTCGCGGGTGCTGGTAGTTAGCGAGTTTTGCAACATATAGCCGACCAGTTGCAAGGCCACAATTGCCATTACTCCCACCGTTACACAGAAAATAGCCAGGACAGTACGCTGCCCACCTCGCATTAACGAGCGTGAGGTGTAGTTAAAATACATCGAAGCTTTCATGACTTTTTGCGCCTTTCTCTTTTCTATGCAACTATTGGGTAATAGTGCCTTTTGAAATATCAATTCCCACCACTTTACCATCCACAATTCTGATAGCCCGGTCAGCCCGTGAAGCCACAACCGGGTCGTGGGTCGCAATAATAAAGGTTTTCCCGGTTTGCTCGCGGAGCTGGGCGATAAGCGCGAGAACCTTTTCACCGTTTTTGGCATCAAGGTTGCCGGTGGGTTCGTCCGCTATCACAAAAGCCGGGTCAGTTGCCAACGAACGGGCTATCGCCACCCGTTGCTGCTCACCGCCCGAAAGCTGATTGGGGCGATGGTTGAGCCGATGCGATAGGCCGACCATTCCTAATAATTCCTGAGCCCGCGCCGAAGGAGAGCCAGGGTGTTTGCCCACATATAATGGTATTTCGACATTTTCCTGGGCCGTCAGCGATGGTATCAGATTAAAAGATTGAAAAACCATGCCGATTTTGCTGTTGCGGACTGCTGCCAGTTTGCCTTCGGTCATCCGGGTAATATCAACCCCATCAACCAACACCTGCCCGGTGGAAGGGTTATCCAGTCCGGCGATAATGCCAAGTAGGGTACTTTTCCCTGAGCCGGATGGCCCCACAATTGAGACAAATTCACCACTCCTGATTTGAAAACTAATTCCTTTGAGAATATCTATGCGCTCGTGACCGAGGGGCAGATGCTTGGTAATATCGCGCACATCCATAATCACCCTGGACTCCGGGTTCAGGGTTTGTTTGGTTTCCAGAATATTTGTAGAGGTCATAATGCTGCCTAATTCCTTTCTTATCCAAGTTAAATTTATTAATCCAGTGTTACGGGTAGTAACTGGCTTAATTATGGAAGGAAAGGAGATTTTTGGGATGCGTCTGGAGGAGTGTTAAGGGCGGGTCTGGAGTAGGGGAGGCAGTAGCTTGGTAGGTTAGGTTTTGTTAGAACTGAGGGCAACCTGAAAAACCGCTTTTTTAGCCAACTCGAATAACGAGGCCACTAGGAAAGAGTTATTAAGAAGTTTGCTAGAAGTGGCTAAAGTATTGCAAAGAGATTTGTATAACAGTTCGCTTTGCAAATTACCCCTACCCTGAAAAAGGCTGGATTGTAATAGTCCTGAAATGAATTTGTTGAACTTTATATGGTTTAATATTATTAATACTAATTCAAACGAGGGCAGCTATCTTGGTATTAAACAACAAGCTAATGGTTTTCCTTCTCCTGTAATACAACAAAACGTTTTGAGGCTAAAAGGGGGCTATACAGAATGAAGTGGTTTAGTAATCTAAGCATTCGTAACAAATTTCTTCTAACTACGATTTTTACTTTGCCGCTTATGTTTGTGGTCGCGGCGGTGGGAATTTGGGGGGTCGCGCGTACCAACACTCTTTTACAAACAATTCAACAACAAAACCTTACCGCAATTTTTCATCTTGAGGAAACCAAATCCAGTATTCTTGAAGCCAGAATTGCCGGGCGGCATTCGCTATTGGAAGCTTCGCCGGAACTAATCCAAAAAAGCATTGATAATTCCAAAGGCAAACAGGCCAATGCCCTGAAAGCATGGCAACTTTACAAAAGTCTGCCTACTTCGCCAGAAGTTGAAAATGCTAATAAAGCATTCGACCAATACTGGCAAAAGTTTGTGGGCGAATATGAGCAAATTTTCAAGTTTGCCCTGGTACATTCTCCCGAAAACCAGCAAAAGGGGGTAGATTTACTCAATCAGAATAATGGGCGTAGCCTGATTGAGATGCTTAACAACTTGATTGACCTGAACCGCAAAGACTCAGAAACCGCTAAACAGGATGCTGCGGATACTTTCACTAAAATTATTTTACTAATTTTAGGTACAGCTATATTAATGATGCTTCTTATGGTCAGCACAATCTGGTGGCTGGCAAGAACAATCAGCCGACCCATTCTGAAAGCCCGCAAGGTAGCACTGACGGTTAGTGCTGGCGACCTCAACGAAAGAATGGACAGTAACACCAGCGATGAGATTGGTGAACTGGCGAAGGCTTTTAACCATATGACCGATTCGTTAGAAAGTGCCCAGATTGCCCGCCAAAAAATCGGCGAAACTGTTACGAATCAAGTGTTACTAATAACCAGCGAATTACGCAGTACAGCCCATCAACAAGCCAGTGGAAGCCAGGAGCAGGCCGCTTCTATTGTGCAAATTAATAGCTCCTTGAGTGAAATATCCCAAACCGCCACTGCCATAATGGACATGGCTGAGAATATTGACCACTCGGTTGAAAAAGTTGCCAGTGGTAGTAACACCATCGAAAAAACTACTCAATTGGCGGCGGCCCAAAGTAGCCGGGGACAGGTGGCAGTCCAACGTACCAAAGAGGTAAGTCACGAAGTAAGTACCCAGAACGAGCAACTTAGCCAAATTACAACTAACCTGAAGCTTAAAACTGCCAATATGCACCTAATACTGGATTTAATAGCCAATATTGCCCACGAAACCCATTTATTGTCCCTGAATGCTGCTATCGAAGCCGCCGGAGCAGGGGATTCTGGTAATAGGTTTGGGGTAGTGGCGCAAGAAGTACGGACGCTGGCTTCTCGCTCAAGTCAGGCCAACATCGAAATAACCAAGCTGGTAGCGGAAATTGAGGGGTATAGCGAAATGGCGCATCAGGCCGCCAAAAAAGGTAGCCAAAAAGCCCTGGAGTTAAAGGAAATTGCGGGGCAGGCCGGTGAGGTTATTGAGTTATTAGGGCAGTTTTCAGAGCAATCTTACCTACAGGCGGGTTCAATCAACGAGTTAATCCGCTCTACCAAAGAGTTAACCTACACCATCAAAGGGTCTACCTTGCAACAAAAAACTGCCAGCCATCAGGTGTTAGAAGCTTTAACTGAACTCAGGGTAGTAGCCAATCAAACGGCTACAAGTAGTAGCCTGGTTTCTGATACCGCTACTGAGCTGGAGAGTATAACCCGTGAGCTTGAGCGTGCAGTAAACACTACTGTCACTGAGCCAGTTCTTAACTAAAAGCGTTGGGTTTTTAGGGGGCTGTCTTTCATTCAGATTAGATAATACCAGGTCCTAATAAGTAGTATTTATGTGTAGGGGTGGTGCTGCCTGTCCCTCCTGTATTCAGGGGGATGACCCATCCGGGCGGGTTTGCCTGTCCCTCCTGTACTCAGGGGGAAAACTCGCCCCTACAATTCTAGCGTGTAGTAGATAGCCGTACTTGGTATAACACCCCAATAAGGAATAAAAATGGGTATTTTTGTCTCATTGTTCCGGGCGATTAACGTTGGTGGCAACAATCAGGTCAGAATGGAAGCACTGCGGGAGTTGCATGAAAAGCTGGGCTTTGGCAAAGTGACAACCCTACTGCAAACTGGCAATGTGGTGTTTGAAAGTGATGAAATTGACCCAAAGCTATTAGTTGAGTTGATAAGCAACGAATTTGAGAAAAGATTTGGCTTTCATAGCGAGGTAATAATCCGAACTCCGGCGGAATTGCAGGAAATCTTTAAGGGCAATCCCTTTCACGAATCGCCGGAAAAAGAAAGCAAGTTTCTGGTGGTAATGTTTTTATCAGCCGCGCCGGAGTTAGAAGCTTATGAAGCCCTGTTAGCTGGCTACACCGGGCCTGAAGAAATTCGCCTAGCCGAGCGGGAGTTATATATTTATTATTCAGAGGGTCAGGGGCATTCCAAACTTACCAATGTTTATATTGAGAAAAAGCTGAAAGTAATGGGAACCGCCCGCAACTGGAACACTGTTACAAAATTGCTGGAAATGACCCAACGCTAACCAGTTACTTAGCGAGCTACAATAACCGCCGCCGCTTGTTGAGCCCAATCGAAAGCATAGCCAGCCAGGAGACCCAGCAAAAGCGTGCCAATCCCTGTCACCAGCAGCACAAAACCTAAAGACAAAGCGGGTTTGCCGGGAACGTGGCGGGTGGAGGGTTCGCCACCCATATACATATGTACCACAATTCTAAAATAATAGAATACCGCAATCACACTGGTGAGAATACCAACCAGAGCCAGGACGATATACCAGCCCCCCGCCTGCATCGCTGAACCAAAAACCAGAGCCTTGCCAAAGAAGCCCGCCGTTGGTGGAATACCGCCCAGCGATAGCAAACAGACCGCCATCGTTGCCGCTAGCCAGGGATGGGAACGCGCCAAGCCGTTAAAGTACCGAAGTTCCTGACCCTCACTGCGGGGGCCTTCCAGGGCAATCACCACCGCAAACGCCCCCAACGTCATCACAGTATAGGAGGCGATATAGAATAACACCCCTTGCCGCGCCAACGGGTTATCAACCGTTATCCCAGCCAGTAAATAGCCAGCCTGTCCCACCGAAGAATAGGCTAATAGCCGTTTAACGTTGTTCTGGGTAACTGCCAGAATATTACCACCCAGCATTGTCAGGATTGCCAGAACAAACAGGATTGGTTGCCACTGCTCCCGAATAGGGTCTAACGCTCCTGTAAAAAGGCGCAGGAAACCCGCCACAATCGCCGCCTTTGTGCCAACCGCCATCAACGCCGTAACGGGGGTGGGTGCGCCTTCGTAGACATCGGGTGTCCACATATGGAAGGGAACCGCTGAAATCTTGAAAGAAAAGCCCACCACTAGCATCGCTAGCCCCACCAGTATCAGGATACCAGTATCACCGCTAATTTTGTTAGTTTGCAAATAGGCCAAAATATTACTATAGGTGGTGCTTTTAGTGACACCAAAAATCAGAGCCATGCCATAGAGCAAAAAGGCCGTGGCAAAGCTGCTTAGTAAAAAATACTTGAAGCCAGCTTCGTGACTACGCACGCTACGCGGTAAAAAGCCCGACAGAATATAAAGTGACAGCGAGAAAATTTCCAGCGAGACAAAAAAGACCATCAGGTTGAGCGAAACCGAAATAAGCCACATCCCGGCGGTAGTCGCCAGTAGCAGGGCATAATATTCGCTGCGAGCTTCCACCCCGATGCGCGAAAAATAGTCCGAGGAGGTTAGTGCCGCTATGGCCCCTGCCCCAAATATCAGGACGCTCATAAAACGGCTCAAATCGTCCGCCGCCACCATCCCCTGAAAGGCTACGGCCTTGTTATCCATCAGGAAGAAAGCACTCGCCATCGCCGCCACTAGCGTAACAATTGTTAACCAGTTCAGCACCTCGCGGCGGTTCTTTGGTATTACCAAATCGGTCATCAACACCAGCAAAATACCGCCCGTCACGATCCAGGCCGGCCATAATGCGCCCCACTCGATTTTGCCCAGGTCGTCCAGGGCTTGTTGGGGTATTTTAGTCTGGTTTAGAATATTTCCCAGTAACAACTTGCTTTATCCTCATAAATTTAACAATTTTCCACCACAGAGGCACAGAGAACACAGAGAAATCTTATTTTCCTATACCAAGTTCGGTTGAGTAGTGGCGCATTGTAGGGGTGGGTTTGCAACCCACCCGGTAGAGTTGTAAACCCTACCCTACAAAGTTTATTCGATTATTTCTAACTGTACTTCTTACTTCTATATTCTGACTCCTGACTCCTGAATTCTTATCTACCTGAAGCGATTGCAATCCCACTACTGAGCCACTCCCGAACGGTGGAGTCAAATACTCCTGTAACCAGCGAAGGGGCAAAACCAAGCAATACTATCAGCAATACCAGTGGTACAAACACCGCTAACTCTATGGGCTGCATATCGGGAGCTTTGTCCAGGTTGGGTGCTTCCTGGGTTGGTTTGGGGCCGTGCCAGACTGATTGGAACATCCGCATGGCATACCAGGCCGCTAATACCACCCCAACCACCGCCACCACCGCGTAAATCGGGGAGGCATCCCAAGCCCCGCCAATAATCAGGAACTCACCTGCGAACTGATTCAAACCAGGCAGACCCATCGAGGCCAAACTGAGTATCAGGAACAACGCCCCCAGACGCGGCATCCGGCTTTCCAGGCTGCCCATAAAGGCGATTTCGGTAGTGCCAGTGCGATTGCTCAGGGCCGCTAAAGCTAGAAACAAGGCCGGAGTGGTGATGCCATGATTGACCATCTGCAAAACCGCCCCGTTTACCCCTTGCTGATTCAGGGCGAAAATCCCTAGCACGATAAACCCGGTATGGCTGAGACTGCTATAGGCCAACAACCGTTTCAGGTCGCGCTGCCCCAATGCCGCCACCGCCCCGTAGATAATCGTAATCAGGGCGAGGGTACATATCAGGGGGGCAAAATCGCGGGAAGTCGCCGGAAACAATAGTACCCCAAAGCGCAGGAAACCATAAGCCCCCGTTTTGCTCATCACTCCCGATAGTATCATCGTGACCGGGGTGGGAGCATCAGCATAAGCATCGGGTTGCCACGCCTGAAAGGGGAATAACGGCACTTTTACCACGAAAGCCGCCGCAAAAGCCAGGAATAACCATGCCTGGGTGGTGCTATCCAGCCCCGCAATTCGCGAGCGCAATTCTACTAAATCCAGGGTGGGCGAGCCACCCGCCGGGACGGTCAGGAAGGCCAGTGCCAGCATCGCCAGCAACATCAACAAACTTCCGGCAAGGGTGTAAAGGACGAAGCGCACCGCACTTTTGACCCGCTCTGAAGTTACGCCCCACTGCCCGATTAAGAAATAGGCCGGGATAATCATCACTTCCCAGAAAACATAGAAATTGAGCAGATTCGTCGCGGCGAATACCCCCAGAATGCCCGTTTCCAGCACTAATATCCAGGCCCAATAAATTCGAGGGCGGTCTTGCACGCCGGAGGAACTGAACATCGCAATCATCGTGACAAAGGTGGTCAGGACGATTAACCAGGCACTGATGCTATCCACCCCCACCTGATAATTCATGCCTAACGCCTTGAGCCATTCCAGCTTTTCGTTCCAGTGAAAGCCCGTTTTTGTGCCATCGGCAAAGGTTATCAACAAACCTATCGACAGCCCAAACTCGACCACCGACCAGAACACCGAGAGCCAGAAAAGGCTACGGGCCGGAACTTTGGGTAAGGCTATTAAAAGCAACGCCCCCAGCAAAGGCCAGAAAATTATTAAGCTAACCAAAGGAAAGTCCATGTAGTTGTTCGTTTCAAACCTAACCCCCTAACCCCCTTCCTTGCTAGAAAAGGGGGGAACGGGAGATAAACCTATCTTTGGATTGCGACTACTGTAACATAGAGCAGGATTGCCACCGCCCCTACCAGAATGCCGAGGGCATAGTTGCGGACATAACCAGTTTCAGTTTTGCGTAAAAGCTTGCTACCAAACCAGACGCTTCCGCCAAAACCCCAATCCAGAGCCTCCGCCACATCTTTGTCAGCCTCTTTGGTCAACAAATGGGCCAGCCAACGCACCGGGGAAACAATCAGCAAATCGTACATTTTATCCAGATACCAGCCGTTTAACAGAAACGCCTGGAAGCCCCGATAAGCTCTGACCGGGATTTGGCTGGTGCGTGTCCCGTAAATACCGAATGCTACAAAAATACCTAATGCCGCAAACCCTACCGCCGCAATCAGGTTAATCCACTCCACCCCACCAGTCTGAATACTAATCCAGTGTTGGGGCTGCCCATCCAGAAAAGGTGTCCTGATAGGTTCAAAGTAATTCTCTAAAAGATTATACAACCCTGGCACAAACAGAAAACCGCCCACAATTGATAAACCCGCCAGAATATAAAGCGGAATTTGCATAACATTGACGGTTTTGTGGGGCTGCAAATTGTTTTGGGGGCCGTAGAACACCAGGAAAAAGGCCCGGAACATATACAAGGCCGTCATAAAGGCCACGATTATGCCGACCCAGCCCAATATTACAAAACTGGCGTTGCCGAGGCTCCAATTGGGCAAGTTATCCGCCCCAAACAGCGGGAAAGTTCCCAAAATTGCTTCCTTGCTGAAAAAGCCACTGAGCGGCGGAATACCACTGATTGCCAACGCGCCCACCAGAAACAGGTTGCGGGTCATCGGGATTTTCTTAGCCAGACCGCCCATCTTCCGCATATCCTGTTCGCCATCCAGGGAGTGAATGACCGACCCGGCGGTAAGGAACAGCAGAGCTTTGAAGAAAGCATGGGTTAACAGGTGGAACATTGCCGCTTCGTAAGCCCCCACCCCTGCCGCCATAAACATATAACCGAGTTGGCTCATGGTGGAGTAGGCCAGCACCCGCTTGATGTCAGTTTGCACCAGAGCGCAGGTAGCAGCAAAAAAGGCCGAGGCCGCCCCAATTACCGGGATTAAAACCAGGGCTACATCCGAATAGGCAAACAGATTATGGCAACGGGTTATCAGGTACACCCCCGCCGTGACCATTGTGGCGGCGTGGATCAAGGCACTCACCGGGGTCGGGCCTTCCATCGCATCCGGCAACCAGGCGTGCAGGGGCAGTTGGGCGGATTTTGCCACCGCCGCGATAATCAGCAGAATTGCCGCCAAATCGCGGGAACTACCCGTCACCGCTCCAATATTAGCTAAATTCAGGGGGTCACTTTGAGGACTGTTGATAATTATCACGAAAATGCCAAGCAGTAATGCCACATCGCCAATAGTATTTGTTACCAGAGCTTTACGGGCGGCGGCTACCGCGCTAGGCTTGTCCTTGTAAAAACCAATCAGCAAGAAGGAGCTTAAACCAACCCCGCCCCAGCCGACCAACAGAAATAGCAGGTTGTTACTACATACCAGCAGCAGCATGGTGAAAACGAACAGGTTCATATAAGCGAAAAAGCGGCGGTAATCGTGTTCGGGCTTGCCGTGCGCGTCGGTCATATAGCCGACGGAGTAGACGTGAATCAGAAAACCTACGCCTGTCACAATCAGAGCCATAAAAGTGGAGAGGGGGTCGGCATACAGGCCAAAACTGACCTTCCAGTTTCCAGCCTGAATCCAGGTATATTGCCAGACGTTAGAATGCAACAAATCGCGCGACCCCGCCAACGCCAGCAAAGCCGCCAGAAAGGCTAAACCCACTGCCGCACAGGCCAGAACCGCCGCGCCCCGCTCGCTTATCATTTGTCCTAGCAAGGCAATCGCTAGAAACCCCAACAGGGGGAGTAAAACCACCAACCCAATCGCTTCAGCCACTATCAATCTCCAAAGCTGTTAGCTATCAGCTATTAGCAAAATCTAAAAACATAAGACAGAATAGAGTACAAAGAATAAAAGACTGAAACCTCTTTTTTACTCGTTACTTCTTAATATCCTGTCCATCTTTGTTAATTCTTTTCGGACAACCGATGACTGACAACCAACAACCGTTAGCCGTCCATCGAGCGAATATCATCTACATCAATGCGGTTGCGCTTGCGGAACATCCCCACAATTATGCCCAGACCCACCACTGCCTCTGCCGCCGCTACTGTTAGCACCATCAATACAAAAATCTGACCCTCGGCAGTACCCATACTGCCCGCAAAGCTAATCAAGGCCAGATTCACGGCGTTGAGCATCAACTCAATGGACATGAATTGCACCAGGGGATTACGCCGGAGCAAGACCCCCGCCGCCCCCACCGAAAATATTACGGCACTTATCAGTAAAGTAAAAGTTATTTGTGACATCGTATTAGTTGTTAGTTCTTAGTTGTTGGTTCTTGGAAGTTTTTAACTAACAACCAACAACCAGTAACCAAAAACGATTATTTACGTTTTCCTAAAACCACCGCCCCGATAAGGGCCACTAACAATACCAGCGACGTAAGTTCAAATGGCAACAAAAACTGGGTGAATAGGGCAATACCAAAAGCTTCTACCGAACCATAACTGCCCGCCGCGCCGCTACTATCGGCGAAAGTGGGTTGCACCTTGCCAAAGGCGGCGATAAACGCCCCGATGAGCAAAGCTGCCAGAAATAAACCGAAACTTATCGCCCCGGCCCGTTGTAGCCGCTTTTTATCCCGAAAAATAAACTCGCCTTCCGGGTTTAGCAGCGTCACCACAAACAAAAACAGCACCAGAATGGCCCCGGCATAAATAATCAGTTGCGCCGCAAACATAAACTGGGAATGGAGCAGCAGGAACAGAATCGCCAAACTTAACAGGTTCAGCAGCAACATCATGGCACTATAAACCGCGTTGGGCATCAATACTACCCCTAACGCCGAGGCTACCGCCAGCACCCCAATAATTAGCAGGACTGCCTGTTCCATCTAACTCTCGTCCTCCTGGCGGACGGGCAAACTCCTGGAGGTAGCCTGACCGGGCAAAGTGGCGGGGGCTTCCTTCCGCAACGGTTTCGGTGTATCTTGCTGGTCACTTACTCCTAGCAACAAATCGCCCTTACCAACGGCTGCCGCCGTCGTCCGCCAACCGTCAAACAAGCCCTGATACTCCGGCAAGATTGGTTGGGCCGAGGCGGGTGGCTCAGGCTCCCAGGCCAGGGCGGCCCCACGAGTGGCCGTACCTAATGGCTCAAGCAAATCGCCTTTGTTGTAAAGCATTTTCTCGCGGGTATAGGTCGCCAGCGCGGTATTCGACTCCAGGGTAATCGCCCCGGTGGGACAAGCCGCCTGACAATAACCACAGAAGATACAGCGCAGCATATCCACCTGAAAAACGCTGGCGTAACGCTCGCCATAAGAGTTGGGCTTTTCGGGGTTATTTTCGGCGGGCTCAATATAAATCGCGTCCGCCGGGCAAGTCCCGCTACACAACATACAGGCAATACAGCGTTCCAGACCGTTCTCGTAACGATGCAGCACATGGCGACCCCGCACTCTCGGCGGCAACTTACGCAACTGTTCTGGATATTGCACGGTTACGGGCTTGCGGAAAAAGTTCTTGAGTGTAACGCCCATTCCGCGTAGGGTTTCCCCGGTAGCCTTTATCGGATTTGCCATAAAAAATCCACTTCCTAATCATCAGATTTTAGGTAATTAATTTATTCACCACAGAGACACAGCTAAATGTAAATAATTGGTCATATAGCATCTCATTTTGAGATGAAGCCGTAAATCTCAAGGTTCTAAACAAAGTTCACTTCATTCGGGTTAACAAGGTTAATGTGTATTCGCAAACTTAATTATAAAACTGTGCCTCTGTGTCTCTGTGGTTAAATTTACCTAACCAGCACTTTCGCCTAAAGCCTAATACCTAATGCCTTTTCTACGAAATCAAAGCTACCACGATACTAGTAACAACCAGATTTAGCAGGGCCAGAGGCAGTAGCCACTTCCAGCCCAACTGCATCAGGCGGTCATATTTCAGGCGGGGAAGCGTCGCCCGCAGCCACACGAAACCAAACAGGAATAAAATTACTTTCAGGATAAACCAGAGCGGCCCAAGTTCAGTAGGTAAGAACCACAGGGGCGGTTGCCAGCCCCCCAGAAACATCGTGGTAGCAATACTGCTGACCGTCACCATATTGATATACTCGGCGGCGAAATACATTGCAAAGCGCAAACCGCTATATTCGGTATGATACCCCGCCACCAACTCTTGCTCAGCTTCGGGTAGGTCGAAGGGAGCGCGATTCACCTCGGCAATCGCCGCGATACAGTAAATAATGAAGGCGGGCAGTTGTAGGAAGATAAACCAGACCGTCCCCTGCTTGGACACAATATCGTTCATCCGTAGCGATTGCGCCAGAATAATAACCCCTAACAGGCTTAGACCCAGGCTGAGTTCATAGCTGATAATCTGAGCAGTGGAGCGAATAGCCCCCATCATCGAATACTTGTTGCCGCTACTCCAACCCCCCAACGCAATCCCGTAAACCCCCAACGAAGAAATCGCCAGAATGAACAGGATACCGATATTAATATCGCCAATCCAGAGGTTTGTACCAAAAATTTGCAAAGAGGGCGGGCCAAGCGGGATTACGGCAAAGGCCACCAGAGCCACCGCCAGCGAAATCATCGGGGCGATGTCATAAAGCGGGCGTTTGGCTTCTTTTGGGACAATCTGTTCTTTGAAAATCAGCTTTGCGCCGTCGGCCAGGGGTTGCATACTCCCGAATGGGCCGACGCGGTTGGGGCCAAAGCGATTCTGCATGCGGGCCACTACCTTGCGCTCGAACAGCGTCATATAGGCAAACGCCCCCAGCAACACCAGAGCTAGAATCACCGCCTTGATGATAATAATAACGATTGTGCCAAAATCCACTAAGCCCCTCCCGTCGCTGGTGCTGCCTCAAGCGTTGCCACAGGTGGCGGGCGGTGGATTGCCAGAGGCCGCAATTGGCCGTGTTCACCAATCGTTTCATAGGTTAACCCGGTATAAGCCTCAGAATTAGCGGCTAAATCGTTGAAAATTTCAGCCACACCCATCTTTGGTAAAGGTTTGCCCAGCCGCGCAGCCAGTTCGATTAAAATCGCGATGGTCGGGGCCGTGCCAGTGACGGGCGGGAGGGCCGACTTGATTTTCTGGACACGCCCTTCGGTGTTGGTATAAGTCCCTTCAATCTCGGCAAAGCTGGAAACGGGCAGCACCACATGGGCCAGTTTAGCGGTATCGCTCAGGAACATCTCATGCACAACCAGCAATTCCAGCGTGCTAAGACTGTCGCTCTTACCACCAAATTGCTCAATATCAGCCAGAGGGTTTGTACCCAACACATAGGCCGCCTTGATACCAGCCTCACCCTTTAGGAAAGTGCCATAATCCAGATTACTCTCGAACAGTCCGGCAGTATCCCGTGCGCCAGTGCTATTATTAGCCCCAACCAGTGCCCCTAAACCTAGACCTGCCTTACCCATGCTACCCGTCGCCTCAGCCAGTTTCGCCAGGTGGCCCAGCAATTCCCCACTACCTTCAAATAGAGTTGCGGCCTCATCAAACCAGATGGCGGTATTTTCGCCCGCCGCTTTCAGGATATTGACCAGTTTCTCATAGGCAGCCTCGGTAGTTTCGCCCGTAACCCCGGCGGTTATGGCCTGGACTGTTTCGGCTAATTTGTCAGGGGCAACTTCAATTTTAGCCGAGGCAAAACGAGCCAATGGGCCGGGAGTGCCACCCAGGAACAGCAACTTTGCTCCTAGCTTACGGGCTTTTTTCAGCCGCAATTCTAAAATCGGCTGGCGGTCACTGATATCCGCCCCAATTAACAATATCGCTTTAGCTTTTTCCATACCCTGAATAGTAGCGGTTAGGGTTTTTGGCAATTCCGCTAACTTGAAAGGGGCAAAACTGCCCTGTCGCTGGCTAACTTTGGTCGTGCCTAATGTATTTCGGGCGAATTTCTGGAAGGTGTAAAGCTCCTCGTTGGTGTTATGTGTCCCGGCAATCGCGGCAATAGCCTCGCCACCGTGCTTGGTCTGAATATCCTGGAGCTTTTTGGTGATAAACTCAAAGGCTTCGGGCCAGCTCACGGGTTCAAGTTTGCCGTTCTTGCGTAAAAGAGGCGATTTCAGGCGTTCGCTATGCTGGATAAAACCGTAGCCATAGCGTCCTCTATCGCACAGCCAGCCGTCATCCACCGCGTCGTTGGTGCGACTCATAAAGCGTACAACTTCCGTACCTAGTCGGGCATCAACCTCAATATTGCAACCAACCGCACAGTGGGTACAAACGCTGGGGGTATGGCGCAATTCCCAGGGACGAGCCTTAAAGCGATAAGTACGGGAGGTCAAAGCTCCCACCGGGCAAATCTCAACGGTATTGCCGGAGAATTGCGAGTCGTAGGGCTGACCGGGGAAGGTAGCAATTTCGGCGGCGGCTCCACGTTGGGAAATTATCAAGCCTTCGTCTTGCACAATGTCGGAGCAGAAACGCACACAACGTTGGCACATAATACAACGTTCGCGGTCAAGGGCAATCGTTGGACCAAGCTCTACCGCTTTATCCAGGTGACGTTTTTCTTCACGGAAACGGCCTACCCCTTGTCCATATTCCACCGCGTAGTTTTGCAGGTCACATTCGCCACCTTTGTCACAAATCGGGCAATCCAGGGGATGGTTAATAAGCAAAAATTCCATAACCCCCGCCCTTGCCGATTCGGCCATCTGGCTGGCGGTGCGGACAATCATACCTTCAGTAACGGTAGTGGTGCAGCCCGCCATTGGCTTGGGCATTTTTTCCACTTCCACCAGACAGATGCGGCACGCCCCTAACGGAGCCATCTTGGGGTGATAGCAATAAATAGGTATAAAAATTCCGGCATCCTTCGCCGCCTGCCAGATAGTGACACCTTTGGGCGCAGTGATAGTTCGCCCGTCTATCGTGAGCGTTACAAGCTCGGCCATGCTGTTTACCTATTATTTATCTTTTGGCAGAGGTAGTATGCACCTCCGCAGAGCTTACAATTAAAGTAGGGTATCTGGATGAGCAGCCAGATGATTTAGATTATGATTTAGATATGGTAATTTTTTGAAATACTTTTGGTAAATTTCTGTTCCGTGACTGCCCTATTATACTCATTAGTTACGAATTTCGCAATAGGGGTTTGTGAAACTTTGAATTTTCCCTGGAACAGTTTAACCGCCAAGTTCGCCAAGTCTTTAAAAGGGCACGGGAATTGCTCTTTCTCCCTTCTTAGGGGAGAAGGCTGGGATGAGGGGTTGCTAAAATAATACTCTAATAAAGTAGAGGTCAGGTACTCCGTGTTATAATAAACCCGCTTTTAGAAAGGATGCTGAGGTGAAACAGAATCGAGTTTTGAATTTCTTGAACTTGCAATCGCTGCTGGTGGCGGGGTTTGCGGCGGCGGTCTGGCCGATAATCAGCCAGCTTAAAATAGCGGAACGTTGGGCCAAAGCGCGGGAAGCAGGAATAGCCTCACTACCACCCGTTTCAATTATCTTGCCCGCCCGCAACGAAGAAAAGAATATTGAAAAGTGCTTACGTTCACTACTTAGCCAAAGTTACCCCGATTTTGAGGTTATCGCGGTGGACGATGGCAGTCAGGACGCAACCCCTCAGATTCTCGCCCGTTTAGCACCTGAATATCCGAATCTAAAAATTGTAACGCTGGAGGGGAAATTGCCGGAAGGCTGGTCGGGCAAAGTCCACGCCATGCACAACGGCGTAAAAGCGGCCCGCCCCCAAAGTCAGTGGTTTTTATTCAGTGATGCCGACACCGTTCATTACCCTAACGCTCTGGAATTTTCAATAACCCGCGCCCTTCAAAATAAACTAGACCTGTTCTCGGCTTTGAGCAAACTCGAACTGGTTAGTTTTTGGGAAAAGCTGCTGATGCCCCTGGTAATTCTTGGAATAAGTTTACAATATCCAGAGAAAAAAGTTAATTCTGAAAAAAGTAAACTGGCGATTGCCAACGGCCAGTATTTGCTACTCCGCCGGGAAGCCTTTGAGCAGGTGGGTGGCTGGGAAACCCTCAAAAATAGCATTGTTGATGACCGCGATATGGCAGTGTTGATGAAAAGCAGTGGCAAAAAGATTGCGGTATATAACGGGGAAAAGTTGTTACAGGTGCGGATGTATACCGGGCTAAAAGAAATCTGGCAGGGTTTTGGCAAAAATGCTTTTGTGGGTAGCCGGGCCGCCTACGTTATTGTACCGTTTTTCGCCGCCAGCCTCTTTGTTGCAGGGTTGCTACCTTTTGTGCAGCTTTTTTACGCTATGTTAAAATGGCTAACGCCTGGTAAGGGTAAGGTCAGCCGTTTGTTCTGGCACAGTCTTTTTCAAATCAGCTTATTAGCAATTATGCGGCGAAGGTTAGACCGTGCTTTGGGAATACCAGCCAACTACACTCTTTTTACGCCGCTTGCTACGCCTGTTTGGATTGGCATATTGCTAGACTCAATGTGGCGTTCAATCAAGGGCGGCGGGGTAGTATGGAAAGGTCGCACTTACGCCAACCCAACGAAGACGCAGAAAATGCTGTAAGGAGATAACCGCTTATTTTGCAAGGAACAGAAAGAATCGAAACCAATTCCGGGCCTGGGTTACGGTCTGAAAAGTTAAGGCCAAAACGCTGGGAAGATTGGGTAGCCTGGGGTCTGGTCGCTTTGCTGGGATTGCTACTGCTTGCCAAAATCCTTTTTTCGCTAAATATAATGTGGCAAATCCTGAATTATCCCTTTCAGGTGGACGAGTCGGAAGGGATGATTGTTGCCGAGGTTGGAATGATGAGCAAAGGTATAGACATCTTTGCCCAACCCCAGACTAATGTTTTTATCTCAGCCCCTTACACTCCCCTTTATTACTGGCTAAACTGGCCCTTTTTAACATTTTTGCAGGGCAGTTTCAAGCCGGGTCGGGTTATTTCGTTTATCACCACCATCGGGGTAGCCTTTTTAATTTATAAACTGACGGGTTGGTATAGTTCCCGCCGCAACGGGGGTAAGCCCGACAGATTAGCGGGTATTATCGGGGCGGCCTGTTGGGGAAGTCTCGGTTTGGTAGCCTTCTGGGGTGGGGCAGTCAAGCCGGATATGACGGCCTTGTTGTTCAGTATGTTGGGAATCTGGTGCGCCTCAAAAATAGACCTGAATGGGAAAAAGGTCTGGTCAGGTTTAAGGACGCATCTCTGGAACGAACGCTGGTTATATACTGCCGCGCTTATGGTGGCTCTGGCGGCTATGACCAAACAAACCGCTTTTTCTGCCCCCGCCGCAATTTTCTTTTATATTTTGCTCAAACGTCCGCTGGCGGCATTACGCTTTTTAGCCAGCTACTTCATATTAAGCTTTGGCCCAATGCTACTACTGAACATTTTTAGCAAGGGCGGCTTCTGGTGGCATATTGTGACGGTGCATGAGTTGCCCTGGAGTTGGTATAATTACTGGAAATTCACCTCAGCTTTTATCCAAAACTATCTGCTATATTTTGTGGTTGCTCTGATATTCATATTTTTCTATCTACGGGACATGTTACCCAAACTATTCCAACGCCGTAATCCTTTCCCTACTTTAGGCGACGAACCCGCCACCTTAATTTTGGGCTATACTGCCGCCGCCCTGATTATGACCGTCTCGGTAGGGACTTATGGTGGCAATCATAATCACCTGTTAGAGTTTGCGGCCTGTATGTGCCTGTGTTTGGGTTTAACTATTTCCAGGTTGCGGGAATGGTGGCGGAAACCAAAAGCTAACGGGTTTAAATTGGCTTACCCGGTGGTGTTGCTGGCCTTAGTGGTGCAAGTGTTGACGATGTTTGTGGCGGAAGGGCGGATAAAGCCGGAGGATTTCCCGCTTTTGGGGGGTTTTGCGCCAAGTCGGGCCGCTTTGCAGGGTTTAAGTACCCAATTCTATGACCCGGATTGGTTGGGTCTGCAATACCGCGCCCCTCTACCTGAACAAACCAAAGGTTATAGCGGGGTGGCGGCCTATATCAGCAATGACGACGGGGAGTTGGTCTATAGCGATAATGTTTCGCTGGTATTGCCAAGTGGCAAGAAAATTTTCACTACTGATACCTTTACCCAGACCCACGCTACTTACTTTGGACGCTGGGACGAGTCAAAGCTGGTGCAGATGGTTAAGGAGCGCAAGTTTTCGGTAATTCTGTTGCGCGAGAGTATTGAGAAGCGTCTGGAAGACGGGCGACCCATTCAGGATATTTATGTTTCGCCCGCATTGGCTCAGGCTATTTTGGATAATTATGACCTGACCTGCCCGGACGTGGCGAATATTTACGAGCCAAAAGATAAACCCCAGGCCAAACGCTGCGATTAGGCGAAATTATGGTATTATTTCGGCGGGGAAATTTTTCACCACAGAGTAGGTAATAGCATCGCAGGACAGAGCCTGCTCCTACGGGATTTGGAGATTCGTAGGAGTTGCTTTTGTAGGAGGCTGCTCCGTCAGCCGATGGTTATCGCAGGACAGAGCCTGCTCCTACAAGATGCAGGCAATCAGTTTGCCGCCCATGATAAGCTGGAAAATGTTGATGCCGAACGCTTTCTGCCCTGCCACGCTCCAAGTTGTGACAAAAACGGTCTGGCAAAGCTGATAGCCGTCAATCGGGGACAGATGGAACGGGCCGCCGATGCCTTGCGAAAGTCGCTGAAAGAAGCCGGAAACAAAGGTTTAGATGGGAGTGGGGCGGTTGCCGCTATCGCCAACGGGCTGGAAATGCTGTTTACCAGCTTACAAAGTTACTGGCTGGCCCACTTGACCACCCATGCTTACTTGCGCTGGCTCTACGGTTTGGGCGAAATTGCCCCGGAGCTACGGGATAACAAGTTATTTTGGATGTGGGTTTTATAATTTTATTCGCAAAGATGAACACGTTAGCCAGGATGATTTATAGGAAATAAGTAAACCTAACCCCCTAGCCCCCTTCCGCTTTAGGGAAGGGGGAATAATTCTCCTCTCCCTTTCAAAAGGAGAAGCCAGCTTAGGGGTAGGGTGAGGGTTACTTAATATTTATCCTGTCTATCCTTGTTAATTTACTAAAGGAAATGAGATGAAATTAGGCGTTATTGGTGGGGGAGTATTGGGCTTGACGCTGGCATTGCGGCGGGCGCAGGCGGGCGATGAGGTGGTTATTTTCGAGAAGGCGGCTGAGGCGGGCGGGCTGGCTTCCAGTTTCCCTGTGACTGACGAAGGCAAGGATGGGGCACACCTGGAAAAGTTCTACCACCATATTTTCGGCACGGACAAAGATATTATCAGGTTGATTGACGAGATGGGTCTGACCGCCGAAATGGTTTGGAAAACGCCCAATTCCTCGATTCTGCACGGCGGCAAACTCCACCGCCTGGACGGGGTGCTAAATATCTTGCGGCTGAAACCTCTGCCATTCTTAGACCGTATACGTTTTGGTGTAATGGGCGCATACCTGAAATTTGAGAAAAACTACCAAAGGCTGGCTAAAACCACCGCTACCGCTTGGGTGCAAAAGTGGATGGGCCGGAAATCCTACGAGGTTATCTGGAAACCGCAACTTACCGGGAAGTTTGGCGATAAGTATAATCAGATTGCCATGCCCTGGCTGTGGAGTCGGATTCACGAGCGTACCTTTGCGCTAGGCTATATGCGGGGTGGCTTTGATAAATTTTATGTAAAGCTGGAAGAAGCTGTAGGGAAAAATGGTGGACAGATTCGCTATGGCACAAATGTCACTGAAATCCGACCTAACGCCGATGGTAAAGTAATTGTGGTAGATAACGGGCAGGAATTTACCTTTGATAAAGTAGTCGCGACTGTGCCAACCCGGATTTTTGCCCAAATGGCACAAGCCAACTTGCCCCAAAGCTATCTGGATAAATACACCGGGGCGAATTCGGTGGAGCATTACGGGGCGCATGTGTTGGTGTTATCGCTTAATCGTTCGGTCTCAGAAGCCTATTGGATTAGCGTGACTGACCCCGGTTATCCCTTCCTGGCGGCGGTGGAACATACCAACTACATGTCACCAGAGGATTACGGCGGGCAACACTTGTTATATCTGGGGAATTATCTGCCGATGGATCACTTACTTTATAGCAAAAGTGACGAGGAAGTATTAGACGAGTTCTTACCAGCCATCCAGAAACTAAATCCTGCTTTTGATCGAACCTGGATTAACAAATCCTGGGTCTGGAAAGCACCCTATGCTCAGCCGATTGTTACGCTAGATTACTATAGCAAACTGCCACCCCACGAAACACCCATACCAAACGTATTCCTGGCGAATATGGCCCATGTTTATCCGCAAGACCGAGGGCAAAACTATAGTATTCGACTGGGCGAGAAAATGGCAAAGCTGATTTAAGGGAGTAGGTGTAATTCCCTCTCCCATTATAGGGAGGGGGGTTAGGGTAAGGGGTTGCCTGGAGTTATCAACTTTCTTGTTAGAGTATTTTGAGTGGCAAACAAAATTGCGCTTATCGCCAAAAGATGTTAGGATTGTAGCACGCTTACGAAACCTCATAAGCACCTGCATTTTGCTCTTTGGAGCCTTCAACCACAAATCCTCCCCGGATTTGGCTCTAACTCCCACTTTTGAGCTTTTTGCTTCTTTTATCAGGTTTTTGATTAGAAATCTCTACCAAAAAAACAGGTAGAGCTAGTAGCTTGTGTCCCAGTGGCTTTTTAGTTTTAGTAATTAATATATCGAGGTTTCAAGTGAATTCAACCGAACTTGATAACGGGCTAAAACCCGTAGATGAACCCCACTGGCGGGTATTGGTAGCCCCTTTTCGCAATTCCAGTCTGTGGATTAGTATCTGGCAACTCACTAACACTTTTATCCCTTTTTTCCTGACCTGGTACTTGATGTACCTCAGCCTTAATTATTCCTACTGGATTACACTTGGTATAGCCCCGTTGGTGGGCGGATTCCAGCTCAGGATGTTTATTATTTTCCACGATTGCGGCCATCAGTCCTTTTTTAAGTCCAAAAGGGCCAACGATATTATAGGCTCAATTACTGGGGTATTATGCTTCACGCCCTATTATCACTGGCGGTATTTGCACGCCTTGCACCATGCCACCGTGGGAAACCTGAGTCGGCGGGTGGAGGGTGAACTTTTGCCGATGACCATCAAAAAGTATGCTCAGAATAACGGTGATGTTTTTACCCTGACGGTAAACGAGTACCAGCAATTATCGCGTTGGGAAAAATTTATCTATCATCTTTATCGCAATCCCTTCGTGCTTCTTATGTTCATGCCGCTCTTTCTTTTTTTAGTATTACATCGTCTTTCTCACAAAAACGTTGGGAAACGAGAGCGATACAGCGTCATTGGCACAAATGTTGCCATATTAACCGTGTTATTGGTACTTGGTTATTTTATCGGCTTTGGGCCTTTATTATTGGTCGAAATACCAATCGTTATATTTTCGACCTGCACCGGGGTCTGGATGTTTTATATTCAACACCAATTTGAGGAAAGTTATTGGGAAAGTAATACAAAGTGGAGTTTCGAGACTGCCGCGCTAAGAGGAAGCTCTTATTACAAGCTCCCAGGTCTGTTTCAATGGTTTACCGGGAATATTGGTTTCCATCACATCCACCATCTTAATCCCCGTATCCCTAACTACAATTTACAAAAATGCCACAAGTCCAACGCACTTTTTCGGGATGTCAGCCCCGTTACAATTAAGATAGGCATGAAGAGTCTTTTTTTGAGGCTCTGGGATGAGGAGCAGAACAAGATGGTGGGCTTTAATTACAAAAAATTTGCCACAAGAAAAGTCAAGAACGAGGTTTTATCTGATGAGTAATAATTCAACCAACTCGGCCCATCCCCTGGCCGAACCTGCCGCAATTATGCGAGCTGCATTGCCTCTGGCGAGCCGTTTGGCTAAAGAAGGGGTCATTATTGAGCTAAGCGCCGAAGAACATGCCCAGCTACTAAAGTTTGAGAAGTTAGTGGAGGCTGATTATAGCGATAGCGATTGGAGCTACTTGCGGGTAGTTTCGGGCGTAAATGTGGCAGGAGTAGCAGCCCTTAATAGCTGCCTCAGACTTTACCGGGCTAAAGAGCCAAAAACCCCCTAAAGTTGTCAGTGGTCAGTGGTTGGGAAAAGTAACGAGTAACAAGTTGACCTAACCTCCTTCCCTAGTGCCTAACCACAGAACCTATTGTGCAAAGGAAGGAATTATCCCTTCTCCCTGGAGGGAGAAGGCTAGGATGAGGGGGAAATCCTGCTTTACTCCAAACTCAAGGGCTAGGTAACTCGAACCCTCACCCCAGCCTTCTCCCACCGAATGGGCGAGGGAGTCAAATCCCTCCATTTCCACAACACCTACTATGGAATTGCACTAGCAAGGAAGGGGGAACACAAAATTCCTAATTCTCCGCGTTCCTGGCGTTCTCGGCAGGTATTATTCTTTATCCTTGCTCCTTAATTCTTGCTTCTGCATTTTTCATCCTTCATCCTTCCCTAACTGGCGGCCCAAACATCTACCAGATAGCGGTCTTGCGAGGTTAGTTCGCTCAACCACTGCTCGGCGGCCTCGGTAGCAGCCCCGGTTTTCTCGGAATAAAGTTTGGCGAAGGCTTGCCGCACACCGGGAGCCATTTTGCTGGCATCACCACAGACATAAATCACTGCGCCAGCCTCTAGCAATTCCCAGAGTTGGTCTTTAATATCCAGAATCACATCCTGAACATAAACTTTTTTCTGCTCAGCCGCCCTGGAAAAAGCGGTATAGAGGTCAGTAATGCCCTGCTCGACAAAAGCCTTTAGTTCATTCTGATAAATAAAATCCTGCTGGGGGTGGCGGCAACCAAAGAGCAACACCGATTTACCAATGGCCTTACCCTGAGCTTTGAGGGCGGCCCGTTCTTGCATGAAGCCCCGGAATGGAGCTAAACCCGTACCTGGCCCAACCATAATCAGGGGCGTAGTGTGGTCAGTGGGCATGCGGAAGGCCGAGCCAGTATCCCGTACATAAGAGTAAATATAAGCCCCTTCTTGCTGGCCTAACAAATAATTGGAGCAAACCCCCTGGAACGTACCATGACCGGAGCGGGCGGGCGCATCCACCACCGCTACCGTCAGGCTGCAATTTTTACTCTCGTGTAAAGGCGAGGAAGAAATAGAGTAATAGCGCGGGCGCAAGGGCGGCAACATTTCCAGATAAACATTAAAGGGAAGCTCCACTGAGGCAAATTCTTCCAGCAAATCTATCAGGGATTTGCGTTTAGCCAGAATTTCCTCTTTGTAAAAAGCTACCGCCGCTTCATCATCCTTCGACATGGCTTCTAGCTTGACCTTTTCGGGCGGGCATTCGGTGTGGTCCGCCAGCGTTCGGATTTGCTTGCGGGTGGCTACGTCCTGAAGCTCGACATAGTTTGAGAGCAAACGATAGACCGAAACAGGCTCATCTACCGGAATAAAAGTTTTGCGGTTGCTGTTTTTCTGGATACGGATAACACTATCGCTATCGTAACCAAAATGAGCGGCTACCCGTTTGACCTGAGTTTCGGTATTGTGACCGATAACGCCCAGGTGGTCGCCCGCCCGGTAGGTTACACCCTCCGGCAACTCAACTTCCAGATGGCGGGTCGAACGCTCCGAAGGACTCGGATCGTCTTTGCTATGGAGTTCGCGGTTTGCCAGGACTTTCATGGGGAAAGCCCCCAAAGCGGCAATAAACTTGCTGGCTTGTTGCCCCGGCACTATTTCCACCGAATAAAGCGCACCGGGAGTTTCTTTGGCTTCGGTCAGGTCAATTTTTAACTCTTTCGCCACCGAAGTCCAAAGCGGCTGATACCAGGTCTGAAACTGCCCATCGAAATCGTCGCTGGCATCGCCCTCACCGCGTGGGTAAATCCGGGTCGCGCCATATTCCTCAAGTTTAGTATCAATCAGGCGCGGGATAGCCTGGAAAGTCGCCGCCCAATCGCGGTTGCCACAACCAAAAACGGCGTATTTTACCCCACTTAACGAATCTGGCTCAATCCCTTCTTGCTCCAACCAACGACAAAACTGCACGGCGTTATCGGGTGGTGTGCCGTTATAAGAAGCGGTAGTGATAATAACTGCCCCTTCTTTGGGCAAATTTCCGGCGTAATTGTCTAATGAGGCGATAGTGGAAGCAAAACCGCTATCTTCGCCCGCCTGCGCCAGTTGACGGGCAATTTCCTCAGCCGTTCCCAGGTTTGAGCCAAACAATACTAACAAAGGGGTATTGTGTTTGGCAACATTGGAGGTTTCGGCAGCAGGGGTAGGGGCAAGCTTGGGCGCAACCAAAGGCGCAGCCGCAGCCGCATGATTGGCAATCGCTGTGCGGTCACGGTCGGTGCGGGGCTTAATTTTGATTTTGAAGTCATGGGGCTTCATGGTCAGGGTTTCTTTGTATTTAAGCTGGTAGCGGGTGTGGTCAATCAGCTTGAAACGTTGTAACATCAGGCCAATCACCAGAGCCGCTTCCTGCATCGCAAACTGGCGACCAATACAGGCTCGTTGCCCGTTGCCAAAGGGCTTGTAGGCGTTGCCAGGGCGATTGCGCTCGGCTTCCCGGCTGAAATTATCCGGGTTGAATATTTCGGCCTGTTCGCCCCACACCGAAGTATCGCGGTGGAGCATCGGCACTAATACCGCAATCTGCACCCCTTTGTTGACCTTGAATTTGTTACCAATAGTAGTATCTTTGTAGGGATAGAGGGCAAACATAGGGGCGGTAGGCCACAGCCGCAAAGTTTCCTTGAGTATCTGCGAGATATAGGTTAGCTGGTTAACCTGGGCGTAGGTAGGCGTGACACTGAGGTCAGCACCTAGCACCCGATCAACTTCCTCGTAAGCCTTCGCCATAGCGTCGGGGTTATTGAGCATAGCGTTGATGGCGAACGAGAGCAAGCCACTGGTGGTTTCATGTCCGGCTATCAGGAAGGTGATAATCTGGTAACGAATGTTTAGGTCGTCCAACCGCCCCCCGGTCTTTTTGTCCACCCCCGAAAGCATATAACTCAACAAATCCTGCTTGGTGGTAAAATCCTCGCCACTCTCGCGGCGGTCTTTGATAATGTGGTCAACAGTGGAGTTCATATAATCAATATTGGATTGCATCTGACGTTGGCGGTCAATCCGAATTTTATTTTCAAAAGGCAAACGGCGTTGGCGTTCCTGTGACTCGCTCAGTGAACCGACCATCGCATCCACAAAGGGGTGCATACTCTCGCGGTAGAACGAGTTAAAGCGATAATCAAAGCCGCATAAGCCGATGGTATCGAGGGTGAGGTTGGTCATATCATGAACTACATCAATTTCGTCGTCGGTGTTCAGGCGCGACCATTTGAGCATTAGCTGTTCGGCAATATCCAGCATCATGGGATGATAGCCCTGCATCGCCCGTTGGCTGAAGTTAGGCAACAGGATATTATGGGCTTTCGACCAGTTGGGCTCAGAGGTGTAGGCGGTGAACAGGCCATCCCCCGCAAAAGCCCGCACTTCTTTCAGGGGAGCCCAGATTTTTTTATCGAAACGCTTCTCGTCACAGATTTCGTTGACCAGTTCAAAGCCGGAAACGACTACCAACGGGCGACCCAGCATATCTAGCTGGAAAATCGGGCCATATTCGCGGGCCATTTTAATCAAATCCTGCACTGGGGTTTTGGCTCCCAGGTCTAACAGGTTGCCGACCAAAATTTTACCGGGCGGTTGGGGAATTGTTACCGACTCGTCTTGAACTGACATCTTCGTCCTCTCCTAATTGCGCTAAATAAAACCGAAATTTATTATGAGCAGCGTTATTTTTTGCTGGCTATAGTATATCAAAAAATTTCCTTTTGATATAATAGAACATGTCAATTTTTAGCAGGTCTATGTAGCACATCAAAGAAATCGCGTAAAACCACCCCTCATCCCAACCTTCTCCCCTGAATACAGGGGAGAAGGAGTAATTCCCTCTCCTCGCTTACGGGGAGAGGACTAGGGTGAAGGGTCGCTCAAAATTAGAGATTAACAACCAGCAAGGAGGCTGACGTGAGCGATTACATTAATAAATTTGCGGTAATTGGGGCGGGCTTTTGTGGGCTAGGAGTTGCCGCCGCCCTCAAACGAAATTCTATCCCCTTCGAGTGTCTGGAAGCTGATAGCGACCTCGGTGGCAACTGGTATCACGGCGTTTACGAAAATGTTCATATAATCTCCTCCCGCAAAACCACCGAATACAAAGATTACCCCATGCCGGGGAGCTACCCGGATTTCCCCAGTGCCGCCCAGATGTTGGCCTATCTGAACGATTACGCCAATCACCACCAGTTAAGGCCCAATATTCAGTTCAATACCGAAATAGCCAGCGTTTCGCCCGCCCCCAATGACCAGTGGGAAGTTGCGCTCAAGAATGACGAAAAACGGATTTATAAGGGGGTTATTGTGGCGAACGGCCATCATTGGGATTGCCGTTTCCCCGAATATCCCGGCACTTTTAGCGGCGAATTCATCCACTCCAAGCAATATCACAACCCCGATATACTAAAGGATAAACGGGTGCTGGTAATAGGTGGTGGGAACTCGGCCTGTGATATTGCCGCCGAAGCCGCCCGCTTTGCCCGCTCGTCCGACATCAGTATGCGGCGGGGCTACTGGATTATGCCCAAAACCATGTTCGGAATACCAAGTGTTGAATTAATCCAGTTCTGGATGCCCCTGCGTCTGCAACAATTTTATATCAAGTTCATGCTAAAAATATTTGTGGGAAGTTATGAGCGATACGGTTTACAAAAGCCCGACCATGAGATTTTCGAGCATCACCCCACGATTAATTCCGAGCTGCTCTATTACATCCGGCAGGGGCGGATTAGTCCTCATCCCGATATAAAACGTTACGATGGACAGACCGTCGAATTTGTAGATGGCAAACGAGCCGAATTTGATTTGATTGTAGCGGCAACAGGCTATCACTTGAGTTTGCCAGTTTTAGCACCGGGAGTTGTGGAGTGGGTAAATGGGATGCCCCAACTTATCGGGGGAATGTTGCCGCCAAATCACAAAAACCTTTATGTCTTTGGCACGGGGCAAGCGCGTTATGGGGCGGGGCCATTAATCAGCGCGGGGGCAGAGTCGTTGTGTCGGTTAATTAAGGCCCAGGAAAAACTAAAACACCCACTAGGCGAGATTTTTGTGAAGATGGGGCAGAAGCCAGCCACCAGCAACCTAATCGGGCCAGAGGATGTCTATAAAAGTACCAGACGCACCAAACGAATTGTGCCGCTTTTGCCTAGGCTCGAAAAGCAACTATTCAAGAGTTAGTAAGCTCGATTAGCTGACCAGCGTTAGCCATGTTACGGGCTACCTCTACCGACGTGGCGTAACACGAACCACAGTATTGATGGCCCTGGTAAATCTCAAAAAGCTCGTCGCCATCTTCGTTTAGCATCCCGGTGGCGACGATTTCAACGGTGGTCATGGGCAGAGGGTCGTAACGACTGCCCACACAAATTTTCCATTGCCCTTTGAGTCGCTCGGCCTTGCAATCTTTTACGCAGACCACCGACGTGCTATCTTCCAAAAAGGGACAGCCTGACATAAAATAACCTTTCCTAACCTGTACTTAGGCGACCATTTCCTGAAGGGCGTGGTGGTCCAAAATAGAAACAGCCCCCCGGTCAATTCTGATAAGCTTTTTCTGCTGCAACAAACTTAATTTGCGAGTGACCGTAACCCGGTTGCTGCCAATCATATCGGCCAAAGTTTGATGGGTAAGGTCGAACTCAATTTTAATCTCGTCTTTAGGTTGATGCACGCCAAACTCGGTGGCTAACTTCAACAGCAAACTTACCAGACGCAAGCCCACATCCCGCCCAATCAAGCCCTCAATTAAAATCTGAGATTGAGACAACTGCTGCGAGAAGCTATCAATTATACGGCTGGCTAATAGCGGCGAGTCTTCCATCAAACCAGTCAGGGCATTTTCCTGAATAGCCGCGACGGTTGAATCTTGCATTGCCTCGGCATACACATCGTGGAAATAGCTGTCACGCGCCCCACTCTGGGCAAAAACTTCGCCTGGGCCAAGAATTGAGAAAGTTATCGAACGAGCATCCGGCAGAATTTCATAAACCCGTATCCGCCCCGCCAGAATAAAATAGAGGGTTGGGCGATTATCACCAGGCTGGAAAACCAGTTGCTCATGGCGATAACGCACCATTCTAAAAGCTGAAACGCTCTTAACCAAATCCACCAGACTAGCCTTGCTCAAGCGTTCCTGACGGGCCTGGGTACTTTCGCGAGCGCGTTCCTGCTCGATAATAAGGTTTTCCATCGTAAAACCTCCGAGCAGTGAGGCTTCGGCCTGGGAACGCAAGCTGTTTAACTTTTTGGTCATAGGCCGCAAAAGTTGGGGAGAGGCTTCAAACTCAGGGGTAGAGCTAATCACCTCCCACACCAGATTGATAATCATGGTTAGTTGGGTAATCAGGGCTTCCACCCGACTACCGGCGCGGGCCTGTAGTCGGCCTTCCTTTTCCAGCAGACTGAAATACTTTTCGTTAGTATCGCACGAGAGAGCCACTAATAGCTCCTCCCAAAGTTGGGCGTGCCGCGAACGAACGGTAGGGTCAAACTGTGCCACTTCGATATTAAAACCCCGTTGCTCAATCATATTAGCCCAGCGCAGGCGGAAAACAGGTTTCAAATTAGCCAGAACCGTAGCCAATTCGTTCGACATTTTATTACCTCATTAGCGGGGTCTGTGTTGGCAAACAATCACAGATTTTAATTGATACTAAAAGGGTCATCAAAAGTGGCAACGGGCTGGGTAACGGTGGCAAGGGCCTTGAGCGGCTTAACATTGACTGCTTCACTGAAACCAAGCTTTAAGATTCCATCGTGATAAGAAAGACCGACAAATTCGGCATCGTTCAAGATACGGGGCAAGCTGATGCGACGTTGTAAACGCCCAAAATCTATCACCAGTTCATCGCCCTTGCGCTGTACAAAAACCTCGTGGTCGCTATCCTCTACAAAGGGGAGGCGTAGGCACAGATTGCGCCGAATTGCCTCATTTTTATGGGCGTTCTTAATATCTTCGACCCATACTACCCGCTTTTGGTTATATCTATCGGCGGGCTTGAGTAAGCCGTAGATAAGTTCGCCTAAATCCGCCAGTTTCTCTACGCCCAGCGGTTCGGTGCGCTGTAAAAAAGTTTTCAGAATAGGGAGCGGAGAAAAGCTGTTCTCAATATCGGTCAGGTGGTGATATTGCAAGTCTACCCACTTATTAAAATAGGGGCCAAGCTCAAAACCTTCGGATTTTTGACCGTCAATACCCATAATCCAGGCGGCATCGCTGGCCTGTCGGGGGTAAAGTTTGTTGACCATTACCGCGTCCAGGGCAATACCGTAAAGACTGAGAAAGGTGTAGGCCCGTTTGGTTTCCTCTACCGATAGCTTTTCGGCGTTCAACACCAACCGCACCGATACTTCCGGCGACAGAATAAAACGGTTAAGCTTTCGCATAATCTCAATCAGACGGTTAACCTCGTTGAAATATTTTTCTTTGGTGCCTTCGTCTTTGCTGAGGGGGCGCATCACTTTGGAAATACCCTTGTAGGCTTTAACCAGACTAGCCCCGCTTGTGCCGCCCACGATTAGTTCCGGGTAAGCCAACAGCCGCAAAGTATTACCAGTGGGGGCGGTATCCACCAATACTACATCCCATTTCCCCGACTCAGCTTCTTCCATCAGGCGGTTCAGGGAAATAATCTCGTCCAGACCGGGCTGTCCCGCTAACTCTGCCGCCACCGAGCCAGTAACGCCCTGCTTTTTGTAGGCGTTTTCCATATAATTTTGAAGGCCGCTCATGCTACGGCGGGCTTCGGTAGGGGCATCTACTTCCAGGCCATACAGGTTGGGGGCCAAATAAGTGGGGCGGTCAAGGCCAATCGGCTGGCAAATAACGTCGCTCAGGGAATGGGCCGGGTCGGTGGAGATTATCAAAACCTTCTTACCTTCCCTGGCTAACAAAGCCGCCGTAGCCGCCGAGATAGTAGTTTTGCCTGTTCCGCCCTTACCTGAAAAAATTATTACTCTGCTAGGCATAATTATTAAACCTGTTACACCTTTGTGATTGGTCAGTTTTAGCTAATTTATTTTTCTGGGGGATGGAGTCAGGCGACGCAGTTATAAAAACTTGTTGCGACAATTCCTAACATCCTTCTAGCCGATATAGGCGGTACTTAGTTTTTGAGTTTGAAAGTATTGGACGAGTGATGGAGCAATAAACAAATCTTTGTACAAGATAGATTTTGTAGAAGTATAATCAAAGTCCAGAGTCATGAGTGTAACTTAGGCTACAAAAATATGACCGAAGGTTACAAGTCAAAAGTTAAAAGCCCCTTTCTGGAAGGATGAAGGCGGAAGGCTGAAAAGGGAACAAACCTAACCCCCTGCTCCCTTCCCTGATTCATGGAAGGGGGAACAGAATTTTTTACTTGTTATTCGTCACTTTCTACCGACAGCCGACAACTGATAACCGACAACCGCTTCCGCCTATTTGCCTAAAAGCGTGCTTAGCGGCTATAATCAACAAGATTTAGCGAAGTCACCAGAGCAAGAAAGCCAGAAGGAAAGTTATGAGTGAGCAGCTTTACGAGCAGCGCATTGAACTGCGCGGCCACATTGTAGACAGCCTGATTTTGCCCCAACTGATGGACGGCATTATGGACTTGGGTGGCAACTATGAGGTCGAGGAGTTTCATTTAGGTCGCCACAAAACCGAACCAACTTACTGTCGGATGCGGATTATTGCCAGCTCAAAGGATATTTTAGACCAATCCTTGCTAGTAGCCCAACGGCTGGGCGCAACTTTCCTGGATGGTGAGGATGCAAGTTTAGAGCCTGCCCCGCGTGATGGTGTTTTTCCCCTGGATTTCTATAGCACCACTAATCTGCAAACCCATATTCGGGTAGATGAGAACTGGCTACCTGTGGGCAAAACCGAGATGGACTGTGGAATTATTTATAACCAGGCGCAGAACAAGGCCGACTGTATCCCAATTACCCGTATCCGTAAAGGGGATATGGTGGTAGTTGGGCACGCGGGTATCCGCCTGGAAGCTTTGGAGCGCGAACGCCAGCGCGAGGTTTTTGCCTTTATGGGCAGCGCAGTTAGTAGCGAAAAGCCCAAAGAACTGGCAATCGCCGGACTGGTCAAGGAGATGCAACAGGCCAAAGAGCGCGGCGCAAGAATTTTGCTAGTGGGTGGCCCCGCCATTGCACATACCGGGTCGGCAAAATATCTAAGCAAAATTATAGATATGGGCTATATAAGCGTGCTTTTTGCCGGGAATGCGCTGGCAACCCACGACATTGAGACAGCAATTTATGGCACTTCGCTGGGGGTTTCGTTAGCCAGTGGCTTGAACGCCGAACATGGGCATCAGCATCATATCAAGGCTATCAATACTATCCGTTATTATGGGGGTATTGCTCCGGCGGTGGAAGCGGGCATCCTGACCAGTGGGGTAATGTACGCCTGTATCAAAAACAAAGTGCCATTTGTGTTGTGCGGCTCTATTCGGGATGATGGCCCCCTGCCGGAAGTTATCACCGATGTGATTGAGGCGCAGGATAAAATGCGGGAACAGCTCGAAGGGGTTGAAATCGCTATTATGATTTCGACCATGCTGCATAGTATCGCCGTTGGCAACCTGCTACCAGCCCGTGTGAGGACGGTCTGCGTGGATATTAATCCTACAGTTGTTACCAAACTTGCTGACCGGGGTAGCCATCAAACATTAGGTATTGTGACGGATGTGGAAAGTTTTCTGGGAGAATTGTATCGCCAGTTAGCGAATTAGGTTTTAGGCTTTAGGAAAATATACACCACAGAGGTCGCCGAGAACGCAAAGGAAAGGTACTAAGGTAGTAGTGACTTTAGTCGCTTGCTAATAAAGCTGCCAAGCCAGTGGTTTTACCCTTATCCACCACAGCAGGATTGTTTTTGTTAACTTAGTTTAATGGTGGTAAATAGTATGTGCTTAACCTTTAGTTAGTCACAAGAAGCGACTAAAGTCACTACTACCCTTAAAGCAGTTCGTTTGTGTCCCCTTTGTGCCTTTGAGGTGAATATTTTAACTCAAATGGTTAGAATTAGCTGATAGCTGATAGCTGATAGCTAACAGCTTTTAACGAGGAGAAAATGGCTCTAACTTTAGGAATTATTGGTTTTAGTAAAAGTGGTAAAACCACCGTTTTTAATATTTTAACACGCGGGCACGCCGAAACAAGTGCTTATGGCTCATCCAGCACTACCCCGAACCTGGGGACGGTTAAAGTGCCGGACAAACGGCTGGAAGTTTTAACCGAGATGTTTGTACCCAAGAAAACTACCTACGCTACGGTTGAATATACCGACGTGGCCGGGATGAATCCCGGCGCAACCAAACAGGGTGGGGCTTTGCCGGGTTTAACCTATATTCAGAAGGTGGAAGCCCTGGTACATGTGGTGCGCGCCTTTGACGACCCTAACATTACCCACCCCGAAGGCAGCGTTAACCCAATCCGCGATATTCAGACGATGGATTTGGAGTTAGCTTTTAGCGATTTGGCGATTATCGAGAAACGCCTGACCCGCCTAGACGATAGCATCAAAAAGACCCGACCCGGCCCTGAACGCGAGGCTTTTGCCTTTGAAAAAGAGGTTATGACCAAGCTAAACGAGGCTCTGACCAACGAAATCCCTATACGTGACCTTGATTTGAATGAGGATGAGCTAAAAGCGATTCGCGGCTACCAGTTTTTGACCCAAAAACCGCTCCTGACTATATTAAATCTGGGCGAAGAACGGGCTAACCAGGCTGAAAAATTACTAACTGAGGCCCGTGCCGCTTCCGGGAAACATAAATTTATGGCGGTGGAAGCCCTGCGCGGTAAAATCGAGATGGAAATCTCCCAACTTGAGCCAGAAGAAGCCCAGGAGTTTATGAAAGAGCTCGGCATAACCGAAAGCAGCCTGGACAAAATTATCAAGGTTTCCTATGACCTGTTAGGGCTGATGTCCTTCCTGACGGCGGGGCAAGATGAAGTACGAGCCTGGACTATCAAGCGCGGGACTCCGGCGGTATCGGCGGCGGGCGAAATCCATAGCGACATCGAGCGGGGCTACATCCGAGGCGAAATCGTCAGCTACGATGATTTAGTAAAAACGGGCGGTATTACCGAAGCTAAAAAAGTCGGCTTGTATCGCAGCGAGGGCAAAACCTACATAATGCAGGATGGCGATATTGTAAACTTCCTGTTCAACGTCAGTGGTAAGAAATAGGGTTTTATTCCCCCTTCCTTTATAGGGAAGGGGGACAGGGGGTTAGGTCAACCGACAACCATTTAGGCTGAGAGGCGAGCCATCCGGGAACGCCGGATAAGAATGGTATTAATGAGGGTTTGAAGCACGGTGTCGCCCTCAGTCCCCTTTACCACATAATAATCTGCCCCGGACTCGTAGGCCGTAATCATATTGCGGGGACTATTATCGGCACTAAACATTACCACCGGAATATTACGCAGTTTTAAATCTTTTTTGAGGCGTTTGCAAACTTCAAAACCAGTAAAATCGGGTAATTGCAAATCCAAAACGATAACGTCAGGGCTGAATAGCAGGGCTTTAACTAACCCTTCCTGACCACTATGGGCAGAGTCTGTTATGAAGTTTCTCTGTTCAAAATCCAGCCGTATTTTGGCGGCCTGGGTGGGGCTGTCTTCTACAATCAGCACTTTTTTTGCCATAAATAACACTCCAGATGTATCGAAAGCTTTGACTATAGTGTGAAGTAATAGTAGGACTATACTAATTGGGTAATTTTACAACATTAGAATTGAAAAAATTGTGGCTGGTAACTACGCCATCGAGTATTTTAAACTATCCAATAACCTTGTTCTATAAAGAAGATTTTAGCATTTTCCATTGTTACTAGCAATAGAGTATTATGAAGTTAGTGTAACAAAACCCACTAATCTGGCTACATAGCCACCCTGACAACAGACCGAGGTTAAATGCAAACTCGTTCCAGATTTGGCCTAAACAGTTTTACGCTACAACGCCTGGGTTGGCTCTTGCTAGTGGCAGGTTTGATAATTGCCGGGACTGGACTACGATTAATTTCCGGCTGGGTAGTGGGACTGCGAAGTTTATTCAGTAACGACGTGACCCAAACCGCCGGGCCAATCTACACCCTTGAAGTGGCTCTGGGCAGCCTACTCTGGTTAACTCCTTTTATGCTTGTGGCCGCAAGCTTATTTTTTTTTACTGCTTATCAACTCAACCAGACTGAAGTTAAATTAACCCAAGTTGCTTCACCTGAGTCGGGTGAAAAGAATAATGGCAAGGTTAAAATTGCAATAGTAATTAGCCTGATATTAGCTATAGCCCTGATCCACCTCTGGCCCTTGTTGCAATCGGGCTGGGAAACAATCGCTGCCGACTATGACGAAGGAGTCCATTTGCTGGCGGCTCGGCAATTTGTGTTAGGATATGCCACGCATCGGGATTACTTTTTCACCCAACCGCCGATGTCGTTATATGGCTTGCTTCCGGCGGCGGCTTTTGGCGACGGTGGCGCGACAACGGTCTGGCTGGGACGCTTCACCTCGGTGGTGTGGAGTGTCGGGGCAAGTGGGTTAGTGTTCTTGTGTGGGCGGAAGCTATTCAGCTGGGGCGGCGGAATAGTGGCCCTAATAACTTTTGGGCTGGATGGCTGGGGCGTATTTATTGGGCATGAGGCTCTTTTGGAATTTCAGCTAAATTTTTTCTGTTTACTCGCGCTGTGGGCTTTCCTCAATTATGAATCACACCCTCAAAATAACTGGTGGCTAATACTCTGCGGGGTTGCCGGAGCTGCCGCCTTCCTTACTAAGCTAAACGGGATACTGATTTTGGTGGGGATTATCGGCTATTTGCTGGTGGCTAAACACTGGCGGGATAGCCTGAAATTGCTGGGAGCGTTCGTGGCGGCGACAATCGGGCTGGCTCTCCCGGTTTTCTGGAATTCGCCAACCGAATTTATCAAACAAATTTTTATTTTCCAGCTAGTGCGGGGAGCGGATGGCATTACCCGTACTACTCGCTTTGAGGTCTTTTCGATTTCCCCGGAGGCAAGTTTTACTCTGATAATAGCCTGGTTGGGGGCAGTAGGGCTGGGCTTGCGGGCGGCGCGGGGCAAAAAGTTACCGGGAGCTTTAGCGGTAGTAGCCCTCTGGCTGGGTCTGAGCCTGATTTTCTATACTTTTAGTCGGGCTTTCTATCTACATTATTATATTAGTCTCTTGCCAGCCCTGGCCCTGATAGCGGGTGGCTTTCCTTCCTTATTAGAGCTAATTTCTGAGCTAAAACCCCGCTTAGTCCGCCGTCTAGTTAATGTAGGGCTGCTGGTGGGGCTAACGGTTGGGCTGCTGGCAATGCTGAACAGCTATAGCAATCTGGGCTATAGCCCTGAGCCGCAAGTGGTAGGAAATCTAATCCAAGCCCAAACCCCGGCGGGAGCAACGGTATTAACCTTTTGGGGGCTGGATACTTTCTTTGGGGGGCGAGCTTTACCCGCAACGGCTGACGGTAAGGTGTTAATAGACCATTATGGAGCATTTTATTACAATGTTTACGGTTTAAATCAGAAGAATTTGGGTGAAGCGATTGGCCTGGTTTTTTCAGGCTATAATCCTGGGAAGGCCGACCCGCAGCGTATTCTGGATAATGCCGCCTCGCAGGAGTTATTGGACGAGCTAAACAAACGAGCCGATTTTACGATTGTGAGCTATTTTGGTAAGGATTATGTAAACCTGGCTACCAAAGCCCTTTGGCTACAACGCTCAAAGGTATTGGTAGAAACCCCTGACATCTGGTTTTATGCCAACAACTTGCCACACTTTTAGTATTTTCACCCTCACAAATAGAACCATATTCTGGATTGACAATGGGGGTCAGGTGCGGTATACCATGAAGTGTGCTGCTCTGAAAATCAAAAAAATATTGGAGAAAAATTATGACTATGACTTTGCCTCCCACCGCTTCAAAAGAACTCCTGAGCGACCAATATGCCCCCACCAAAGCCGATAAATTCAGTTTTGGCCTCTGGACAGTTGGCAATCGTGGGCGCGACCCCTTTGGCGATTTCGTGCGCCCCGCCCTTGACCCTTTGCACACCCTCAAAAAACTCTCGGAACTTGGGGCCTGGGGTATTAACTTCCACGATAATGATTTGGTTCCCTTTGAGGCTACCCTGGCCGAACGTAACAAGATTGTGCGTGATTTCAAGCAAGCTCTGGATGATTACGGGATGGTTGTGCCTATGGCAACCACCAACCTCTTTTTCCATCCAGTCTTCAAGGACGGGGCTTTTACCGCCGTTGACCCTAACGTTCGAGCCTACGCTCTCCAGAAAACGATGCGGGCGATTGACCTGGGGGTCGAACTTGGGGCTAAAACCTATGTCTTCTGGGGTGGTCGGGAAGGTCTGGATGCCGAAGCTTCCAAAGACCCGACTGTTGCCTTCAAACGGCTGCGCGAAGCTCTCAACTTCCTGTGCGAATATGTAATTGACCAGGGCTATGACCTCAAGTTTGCCCTTGAGCCCAAACCTAACGAGCCCCGCAGTGATACTTATCTACCGACTGTTGGGCATATGCTGGCCTTTATCTACACCCTTGACCATCCCGATATGGTAGGTTTGAATCCCGAAGTTGCTCACGAGAATATGGCTAACCTGAACTTTATGCATGGGGTAGCCCAGGCGATGGAGGCCGGGAAACTGTTCCATATTGACCTGAACGACCAAAAAGGGCCACGCTATGACCAGGACTTGCGCTTTGGCAGCGAAAGCCTCAAGAACAACTTTTTCCTGGTGAAACTGCTGGAGGAAAAGGGCTATGCAGGGCCAAAACACTTTGATGCTCACGCCTATCGCACTGAGGACGAAGCGGGGGTCTGGGACTTCGCTCTGGGCTGTATGCGTACCTACAACATGTTCAAAGCGAAGGTCGAGCGGTTCAATAACGATGCCGAGATTCAGGCATTGCTGGCTGAGGTTAATGGTGGCGACCAGAGCTTCGGTGGGATTTTAGGCCAAAAATACACTCACGAGTTAGGGGAAAGGTTGAAGGGAACCGAGTTTGAGCCAGAGACATTGGCACAGCGCGGCTACCGCTACGAAAAACTTGACCAACTCAGCATCGAAATTATCCTCGGCGTAAGATAAACAGATTTCAGTTAGGGCAGACCGATGGGTCTGCCTTTTTGATTCACGAGAAGCCATTAGGCGCAAAATTGAGGTAAGCGGTACAACCTTTTTAGAGGTGGAAAACGGCAAAGTGCGGAAGGGGCTTTCGGTCTGGGACCTGGCGGGCCTACTTCGGACGATTGGCCTGTTGTCCGAAGTAATGCAATGAGCCCAAGAGTCTTGTTCCCCCTTCCCGGAATCAGGGAAGGGGGATAGGGGGTTAGGTCAGCCAAACTAGCGGTAGGCCCGACCCGCCGACTGCAAGTTGTAGGCCATCTCCATTGCCCGCAAAGCTTCTTCTACCCGACCCAATTGGGAAAGAGCCTGACCATAATCATAATAGGTCTGGCTCAAAACCTCCTGGGCCGAAGCATCCTTCAGGCGGTCAATCGCTTCTACAAAATAATTGCAAGCCTGCTTGTTGTCGCCTTTTTGGGCATAGCCCTGAGCCAGTTTTGCCAATGCCTCGCCGATGGTGGCCGAGTCACCACTTTCGTTAGCATAAGCCAGACTCTTTTCGGCGATAACCAGCGCGTCATCAACCCGGTCGGTAACGGTAAAAAGGTGGGCCAGATTCAGTCCGGCGGTAGCTGCCAACCTCTTTTCGCCCAATTGCAAGGCCAGCGAAGAAGCTTCTTCCAGATATTTCTCGGCGGTGGCGTAATCCTTGCGCTCCACCAATATTACCCCTAACATTGCCTTGCATTTTGCCAGATTTCCCAGGCTTTCAACCGCTTCGTAAAGTGCCAGGGCTTTGCCAGTGTAAACTTTTGCCTGTACGAAATTATTGACTTCACGGTAAGATTGGCTGGTATCCCAGGCGGCTTCCGCCATATTGGAATAATCCCGCAAACCATCTCCTAATTCCAGCCCCTCGCGGTAGAAATTATTGGCTTGATTCTGGTCGCCCAAAAGGCGGTAACAATCTCCCAGCGCGGTGCAAATTTGTTGCTTGAATTTTGGCTCTCGCACATGCAACCCGGCAATCAGGTCGTTGGCCCGGCGTAAAGCCTCAATCGTGGGCATATACTTTTTTTGCCGGAAATAAATCAGGCCAAGCCGATGATAGGCCCGTGCTTCCATCTCGCTATCACCCAGGCTATGGGCCATTTGGGCGGTTGACTTAAACTCGCTGAGAGCCTCCTCATAATCCCCCGAGTCCATATTAATACAGGCTACCAGGAAGTGATAAAGTTTAAGTTGCTCAGACGAAAGTTGGCGGGTCTTAATCCTTTGTTGCAAGATAGCCCTGGCCTGCTCGGGGTTTTGTTGCCATAGAAAGACCCTGGCATCATCCAGAATTAAATCCCAGCGAGAAAACACCTCTGGTTCGGTTTCCGGCCCTGTGGCTACTGGGTTTCCGGGGGTGGACATATTAATGATTTGCTCCACCGTAAGTCCCAGCCGTTGGGCAATCACTTTCAAGGCTTTAGCGGAGGGCATTACCCGCCCCGACTCGATTAAACTTATATAACTTTTGGAAAATTCTCCTTCAACTAAATCTTTTTGTTGCAACCCTAATTGTAAGCGGCTCTCCCGTATTTTGAGGCCAATAATAGCAGCCTGGTCGGGCGAGAGTGGTAATTCGGCCATTTCCCATCTCCTGGACATTTCACTATTCACTAAACAAATAAAAAGCTGAATATTAAGAATCGGAACAATGTAGCACGATACCTCTCAACTAAAAGAGTTTGCATGAAGTGGCAACGACGCTGGTTAGAAAGTTTATAAGATTTTAGTTATTCTCTTTTATCTCGCCTTACCTGGAAGATTGAGAGAAAGATAGAGAGGCATACCCAATCGTAATTATCTAAATAATACCATTAACTATCAATTTTTGCAACGAGCCATTCAAGGGGCTATTTTGGTTTATTGGCATTAAAAAGGTAATTGAAATTGCCAGGAAATTAAATAATAATTAACCTGGCTAAATTGCTTGTTTTACAAAGTTATCAGCTATTATTGGGGTGGTATGGTGAGGTGGTTCTCCCAGGGCTTTTGACCACTCTCTAAATAAAACTTCCGATTCTCGTTAACATAGAATTGAAAGTCTTGCTTCCAGGCGTGGGAGGGGTCTTGCTGGAAAAGTTCTACGTAAGCGTTATACAGAGTGCTATTTTGTTTGGCGAAATAGTTAGGATTACGGAAAAACATTTCCAGATAACCCGCCGCGAATTCAGTATCGTTTTGAAAAACGTAGGGATGTCCAATCGGTAGGGGATCTTCGATAGAATAATTATTATTATACCGTTTCAGGTAACGCTCTAACTCTAGCTGCTTGCCTTTTATAAATAGCTCGCGGGCGCGGGGCGTAAAAATCGCTCCATCCTGTGGACTTAAACCCGGCAATAGACCCTCACTGCCACCCATCTTGCCGCTATCAGCCTCAAAATAGTCCAGCATATGCCCAAACTCATGCAGGAAAGGAGCTACGCCAGGGGTCTCACCCGAAAAGCCCTCATAGAGACGGGAGAGTACCAACTGGACGCTCTCCGTGCTGGGGTTATAGTCGCCCCCCGCCAGACCACCATCCTGAGCAAAGGCGCGGGGCGTGGCATAGAGCCAGATATGACGCGGGGTGGTTAAGAAACGTTCTAGAATATCCCGGCGGTAGAAAAAGATTTCGGCTAGATGTCCGCCAACGATGTAGGGTATGTCGGCCTTAGCTCTAGTGGTCAGGTCGCCCCGCTTATCGCCAAAGAGCCGTAAATCCAGCCCCTGATGCTGAATAATACCCTGGATAAACTGATAAAAACTGCTAATTTCGGCATCGTCCAGCATATTAGTTATAGGGAAATACCAATCCAGGGCGCGGGGGTTGCCACTTGCCACAAAAACCAGAGCGGCAAGTTGGGGCTGGCAGGTTCCTTCACAAAGGGTCTGGTAATACTCGGCTACTTCGACTACTTCCTGAGCTTTTAGCATCCCCACCAACGGGCCACAATCCAGCGTGTCGCTAAGTTTGGCCCGGAAATCGCCAATCTCCAGCGTATTTCCACTAACCTTAACCCGTTTGTTGCGTAGCTTCATAAAATCGAACATAGTATTCCCCCCGTCCAGTGCCGAGCTCTTTTGTAGGGGCGGGTTTGTAACCCGCCCGGCTGAGTTATCCCCCTAAGTATAATAGTGGCATGTAAACCCGCTCCTACTCAGCCATTAAAAACTTTCGAGTTTAGCAATCTCGTCCACCGCCAACCGAATATCTGCCGCGCTGATAATTCCTTCAATCTGGTCGGGGCGGCGCAAACCGACAATTGCCCCGGTAACAGCAGGATTATGTAAAGTCCAGGCAATCGCCACCTCGCCCGCCGTCACCCCATAACTATCGCCAATATAACTCAGTAGGTCTACCAGTTTCAGGTTGCGGGAAAGGCGGGGCTCTTGAAATTCTGCGCCGTTACGCCGCCAATCGTCTTTGGGCAGGGCTGCAATTCGCGCGGCAGTCATTTGACCGCTCAAAAGCCCAGAGGCCATTGGCGAATAGACAATTACCCCGATATTATTTTGCTGGCAGTAGGGCAGAATCTCAGCCTCAACCTCCCGGCGCAACAGCGAATAGGGCGGTTGTAGAGAGGTTATGGGCGCAATAGCCTGGGCTCGTTTTAACTGTTCCACACTAAAATTAGATACCCCAATCGCCCGCACTTTCCCTTCTTTCTGGAATTGGGCCATAGTTGACCAACCTTCCTCAATGTCTTCGTCAGGGTTGGGCCAATGCAATTGATAGAGGTCAATAGTTTCGACTTGTAGACGGCGCAGACTGTTTTCCAGTTCGCGGCGCAAGGAGTCGGCCTTGAGGCTGCTTTGAATATTACCGTGTTCATCCCAGATTCGGGTAGCTTTGGTAAAAATATAGGGCTTTTCGCTCATCCCCTTGAGAGCTTTGGCTACCACCTCCTCGGAATGACCCAGCCCATAAACGGCGGCAGTATCAATCCAATTTATACCTACCTCTATGGCCCGATGAATAGCGGCAATCGAGTCATTATCATCCTGCGGCCCCCAACTAAAACGCCAGCCCCCTCCACCCAAAGCCCATGCCCCAAAACCAAGCGGCGTAATCTGTAAATCCGAGTTTCCGAGTTGTCGGGTTTCCATTTTAGTTGGGCCTCCTATCAAGCAAGCGTGCCAGCTTTAATAACGAGTAAAAAGGATTAGGTTGGTGACAAAAGAGGGTGTTTATTTTCTGTTCATTTTCTAATGTAGGTGAGGTTTAAAAAAGTAGTGTTTAGTCCACCTGACTAATATTTTACCATAGTCAGCTTTATTTGTGTAACCGTTGAGGGGTTTGTCATTTTGAGCGAACGCGAAGAATCTCAATGTTATTAACAAGACTCTTCGCAAGTTCAGGCGTACAATCGGGGTGGATACGCTGACTTATTTGTTAAGGGTAATCAACGAAACAATTAGCGGTGCATGCGGCGCATTTCTTCCTCAATCATCCGTTGGGTAGTAGCCCCATCATTAAAAACGAAGGCGTTCAAAAAGTGGAAAACTACCCCAACTCCCCAGCCAGCCATCGGCCAGATGAACCAGGGATAATACAAACTACCCACCGCCAGACAGGTAAAAAGATAAATCCCGACCAATAGACCGTTCACGACCACATAGGATACCAAATGACGGTAGAAATCCAGTTTAGCCTGAACCCGGCGTTGGGCCAGTTTGTAGGTATTCTGGTCAACATAGGGCTGGCTATAATTTTTATCAAACTCTTGCATTTTTTTATTCCTTTCGCTTACTTTATCTTTCTAAAGCTACCTGAGCTTCTCGTTTGGTTAGACACCGTCCGCTTGAGGATTGTTTCAACGTGCAGACCTACCCCCAAATAAAAGATGAAGAATGAAAAAGGGGGCTGGGAGTGGGGGAATTTCGTAGGGGCGGTTCGCGAACCGCCCTGGTCGGGGCGAACTAAATCCTTGTTTCAGGTTATAATAAAACAGGGCGACACCTGTGCCCTGTACTCAGGGTATGCTGGTCGCCCCTACAAGAGGGTTACTGACTTTTGACCTTCGACTAGCCACCGACAACCGTTAATCTTTACTGATGATTAATTCGCCACGAGGTTGTTTAGGCTTATCCTGACCCAATAACTGGTCGTAGATACGCATCAAATCAGTGGAAAGTCGCTGAACATTGAATTTAAGGCGAACCCGTTGCAAGGCCGCCTGACCGATGCTCTGAGCTAGTTCCGGGTTATTTAACAGCTTGATAAGGCCCTTTGCCAGCGCGGGAGCATCGGCCTGTTTCACCACCACCGCACTCTCGCCATCCTTGACAATCTCGGCAAACACAGGAATATCGGTGGCGACACTCGGCTTCCCCATCGCCATATATTCTGCCAGCACAAAACCAAAACTCTCGTATAGCGAACTCATCACCGTAATATCCATCGCCTCAAGGTAGGGCACTACGTTATTCTGCGCTCCGGCAAAATGGAACACAGCCTCCAGGTTATGACGGGCCACCTGTTCCTTGAGAGTTTGTTCCTCCTCACCCCCACCGACCAATAAGAAGTTCACCGGGCTATATTTCTGGCTAACTTCTGCCGCCGCTTCTATTAAATAGGTAAAACCTTTTTGCTTATCCAGCCGCCCAACCGCCCCAATTAAGGGTATATTTGGGTCAAAGCCCAGGCGAATTTTCGCCGCCTTAGTGTCGCCCGAAGGCTTAAACCGCTCCAGGTCAACCCCGGCGTAAGCACAATAAACCTTGTGGGGCTTGCGGTGCATGAGCTTTATCTGTTCCTGTCGGTCACTCTCGGAGACGGTTACGATATAATCGGTTAGCCAGTCAAAGGGCTTCATTACACGGTGGGCATAATCCTTGTATTTTAGGGTTATCGAAGGAGGCATATGTTCGTTGCGAACGATTGCCCGCACTCCCGCCAACCACGCGCCAAGCACCAACTTGCGCTGGCCTAACGGATTACCAGTGTTAATATGTACCACCTCAATTTGTTCCTGGCGGAAGAATTGACGTAATTCATAAACATCTTTGGAAAAGTTTTGGGGGCCGGATTTCCCAGTTTCGGGCGTTGCTATTATCGGCACACCTAACTGTTTTACTTCTTCCAAAAACCGCACCGGGCTACGATTATATTTATAGCCTGGAATAACTATCACCGGGTTATAACGCTGAGGGTCAAGATTGCGTAAAAGTAAAGTAGTATAAGTATCAAGACCACTGTATTCTTTGCCAGCTTTGTCGTACACTACCGCTACACGTTTTGCCATGCTATCCATCTTAATATAAACTAAGAAAACCCAATATAACGACAATTTAGGGGCAGAACAGTCGTCATTGACCGTAAGCAGTACATTTTTCTTTACCGTTATATTATTTGTGAAAAATGAATATTTAGCAATAGCCATCGGCCTTATATGTAGCACAATAAAGATAGGATTACAAAACTCTCATCTTAAACTAGCCAAAGTGCGGTAAATGAAAAATATATGAGTAAGTGACCAGAATAGGCTACCGTTCAAATTAAAAAGGTCGCAAGTCATTGGATTTTAATTCCCTAACTTACGACCTTCGACTTTTGACTTTTCCTAATTAGTATTGTTTGGCAACTTCTTTTTTAGGTTCGGTTTTCAGAAGATAAGTTAAACGCTGCCACAACGATATTTTAATTTGATTTTCTTTGGCTTCTTCAACCATTACATCATGGTAGGCTTCCGCTAGGTACATCGCTTGTTTTTGGTGGGCCATTTCTAAACTGTAGGGGTTCATTTTTGTCTCCTTTGGCTTTTCGTTTTTGATTTTTAGATTTATTTTCCTGCATCATTCTAGCCAAAGGAGGGGTTCTGCTATATAAGCGAGTTCACTGTTCTATTGTGCGTTTGCTAACATCTCCCCTTTCAAATAATCAGGCTGAATATCGTCCATCTGGTAATCGCACCGAGACATCCCCAGCCTGGATGCGCTGTTGCTGACCGCCATCGTCCTGCACCACTAACGCCCCATCCTCATCCACCCACAGAGCCTCCCCCTCCAGGAAGACCTGTTCATCGCGCCAGACCTGCACCCTTTGGCCTAACGTCACCAGAGCCGCCGACCAGGCTTGCTGGATACTAGATGCCTGAGTGGGCAAACGCTGGCGATACTTAGCAAAGTTTTGTAGGATTGCGGCTAAAAATTCCTCACGCGGGGTGGGCGGCTGGACGGGCGGGGTCAGGTTGGCGGCTTTATCAGCAATTCCGGCACTCGCAAAATCGGCCTCGGCTATCGAAATATTCAGGCCAAAACCCAGCACCAACCAGTATTTACCGTTTATCTGCTCCAACTCAGCCAGAATGCCCCCTACCTTGCGCCCACCCCGCAACAAATCGTTGGGCCATTTCAGTTGCAACTGGGTGCTTGTTAGCTGCTGAGCGGCTTCGATAACCGCTAACCCTAACGAGGCGGTATAAAGAAAAGCTTTTTCGAGCGGTAATTCTAGAGGAAAGGCCAGGGTACAGAGTAACCCACTGGCGGGTGGAGCTTGCCAGATGCGCCCCTGCCGCCCCTTGCCGGAGGTCTGTAAATCTGCCACCAGCACCAATTCTTCGGGGAGGTTGGCCCGCAAATAACGTTTGGCTTCAAGGTTGGTCGAGTCTATCTCTGGAAAAAACTGAAACCGAAAATTATTCCTCGGCAAAAGTTGGCGAAATTTATCCGGGTTAAAAGCGGGGCGATTTAACATTATACCAACCTAAATTGAAATCTAAAATGTAAAATCAGAAACCAATTCGTAGGGGCGATACCTGTGCCTTGTACTCAGGCTATGGTAGGTCGCCCTAATTTATTATAACCCGAAACAGGAATTTAGTTCGTCCCGACCTAGTGCAAAAACACAGAACCTATTGTGCAAAGGAGCAGTCTTATACCTTCTCCCTGGGGAGAAGCTCGCTTACAGGTTAGGTTGAGGGGGAATCTTAGCCTTACTCCACACCTCAAGGGCTAAGTAACTCGAACCCTCACCCCACCCTTAAGCTGGCTTCTCCCACCGAATGCGAGAGGGAGTTAAATCCCCCTTTGCACAACACCTCTTGGGTTTCTGCACTAGGGAAGGTACTTGACTAGCAAGGCCAGCGAAACTTTAAAGGGGTCGGCCTCAGATCTGGCGGCAATCTCAATTTGAAGGACTTGGAAGAAATGAGCATCGCCCAAACCAGCAAGCCCGCCCTACCCCTTGACCCGCCAGAGCAGTTTGCCCGTGCCGACCTGCCACATCCCGTTGCCAGCGGCGGAAACCTCAATACCAACCGCCTCAGCCTCTTTTAGCTCCAAAGGTCTGCCGGGGTAGAGCCGAGTGCTAAGCTCGAACAACTCCGGCTTGTGGCTGACCAACACCAGACAGGGAATCCCCAGATTTGCCCCAATAACCGCCAGCGACCAGCTACAGACCGCCGTTGACGTTACCATTAATTCTTTGGCGGGTTGCACTCCGGCCTGGGGATGAAGAAAATTACCCAAAATCTGGGAGGTTTGCATACAACGCAAGGCGGGACTACTGAAAATTATGCTAGTGGATAAAGGATTTAGGGGAGATAGTGAATTAGGCTCAGAAATGGCTTGCAGAAGCTTTGCCCCTAAACTTTGGGATTGCTTGCGACCTTTGGGGGTCAGCCCCTGCAAATCATCAGGAACTTTAGGCACAAACTCGCGCTCGGCGTGTCGTACCAGAATTACTAAAGTTGTAACTGAGGACATCACAAGCCCTCCTTTAGCACACAGGGGCGCAGACTAGCCACGCCCCCTAACAATTTTGGTTAGCTCAGGAAAAGCATCTCGCGATACTTGGGAAGCGGCCAAAGTTCATCGGCAATCACTTCTTCAAGTTTATCCGCAAATTCGCGAATTTCCAACATGGCTGGCATAACTTCGTTCGCCAATTTCTTGGCTTGCTCCTCAATACCATCCGCATCGCTAACCGAAGCCGTCAACTCTTCAAAGCTGTCAAGGTGATTGTGCAAATCAGTGATTAGCCCCGAAACGGTTTTGAGTTCACTAAGCTGACGAGACGGAACCTCACCAAGAGCGGCTTTCAAAGCCACCAGCGAACTCGCCAGCAGCTCTTGCTGGGAATATCCGGCGGGTAGAACGTAGCTCTTGATAATATCCTTTAGAGCCTGAATCTCAATCTCAACGTCCTTGATGTAACGCTCCACCCGGACGTGATATTGAGCCTCGGCCTCCTCGTGGGTAAAGACCCCGGTTTTAGCCAGCACTTCCAAAGCTTCGGGCTTGATATATTCAGCCAGAGCTTCGGGAGTCTTCCGCAGGTTGGGCAAACCACGCTTGGCGGCTTCTTCTACCCACTCCTCCGAGTAGTTGTTACCCTCAAAGCGGATATTTTTGGTGGCAATCACATTCTGCCGAACCACCTGAATAATCGCCTTTTTGAATTCTACGCCATCATCCAATAGCGACTTGATTTCGGCGTAGATACTCTCCAGAGCGTCAGCCACCGCCGCATTCAGGATCGTCATTGGGGTTGAAACTGAGGCGGAACTAGCCACTGCCCGGAACTCGAACTTGTTCCCGGTGAAGGCAAAGGGCGAGGTGCGGTTACGGTCAGTATTGTCGCGGGCTACATCAGGAAGTTGCGAAATACCCAAAGCAATAATCCGAGCCTCACTGCTATCCTCAACAATAGTTTCGGACTCAATATCGTTCAGGATGTTGGTCAGTTGTTCGCCCAGGAAGGCCGAAATGATGGCCGGAGGAGCTTCGTTGGCCCCCAAACGATGGTCGTTACCACTGCTGGCAATCGCCGCCCGCAACAGGCCAGACCGCTTGTAAACTGCCCGCAGAGTGGCTACCAGGAACACCAGGAATTGCAAGTTCTCGCGGGGAGTTTTGCCCGGCTCCAACAGGTTATTACCATCGGAGTCCTGCATAGACCAGTTGTTGTGCTTACCACTACCGTTCACCCCGGCAAAAGGCTTTTCATGCAGCAATAGTGCCAGGTCGTGCCGAGCCGCCACCGAGCGCAACAGTTCCATAACCTGTTGGTTGTGGTCAGCTGCGATGTTCAGTTCCTCGAAAATAGGGGCAGTCTCGAATTGGCTAGGCGCAACCTCGTTGTGACGAGTCTTGATCGGAATACCCAATTTATAGGCTTCGTATTCCACTTCCTGCATATAAGCCTGGATGCGGTCTTTGATAGTCCCGAAATAATGGTCTTCCAATTCCTGACCTTTGGGGGGTTTTGCCCCCACCAGGGTGCGACCCGCCGCAATCAGGTCGGGGCGCAGGTTATAGAAAGAGCGGTCAATCAGGAAATATTCTTGCTCTGGGCCGAGGGTTGGCACTACCCGCGTGATCGAAGTCTTGCCAAAGAGGTGAAGAATTGCTACCGCACTGTTGCTGACCGCCTCCATCGAGCGCAACAAGGGGGCTTTGTAATCCAGCGCATCTCCATAGTAAGAGATAAATACCGAAGGCACGCACAGGGTTTTGCCGTTCGGCTCCTCGGAGATAAATACCGGGCTGGAAGGATCCCAGGCGGTATACCCGCGAGCTTCAAAGGTACTGCGCCGCCCACCCGAAGGGAAGCTGGAGGCATCCGGCTCACTCTGTATAAGCTGCCCGCCACTAAAGCGTTCAATTGGCTGTCCCTCATCATCGAGAGTTAGAAAAGCGTCATGCTTCTCGGCGGTAATACCAGTTTGGGGTTGAAACCAGTGGCAAAAATGGGAAGCTCCGTTTTCAATGGCCCATTCCTTAATGGCGTGGGCAACCTCGTTGGCAATACTTTTGTCCAGTTTTTTGCCCTGTTTAATAGTGGCCTGTAACTGGGCATAAGTTTGCTTGGAGAGCTTTCCCTTCATAACAACGTTATTGAAGGTATTGATGCCATAAATTTCAGATACTCGTTGATGATTGCCGTTCTGGTCCTTGGGCCAGTCAAAAAGGCGCGGCTTGCGATTATTGACCTCACTCAAGGCCCATAAGCGCGGATTAGCATTAGGCAGATTCGCCATTAACTCTTCCTCCTTAAACTATTTGATTCTCAACAAATCAAACTACATATGTAGATACAGTTGGTTGTGGAAACAGCCAGAATCTTCCTTCTAAGCAGCTAAGTGTGATAATTATAACAGGTTTTGTTTTAACGAGTCAAAAAAGGGGGTAAATTGGGGTAAATTGCTAAAAATTGACAAATCAGTGATACAAACCGATTAATATAATCCCCGCAATGACCATTATAAACAGGCCAAAATAAAACAGGGCGATAAGTATCCAGACCTTACCTAGCCCGGCTTTCGGTTTAGGGGCTTCTATTTCGTTTTCTAATTCGGTTGGTTCGCTCATATTTTTAGAATAAAGTAGTAAGAACAAACAATGAAGAATATTTTGTTCCCCCTTCCACTTTAGCGGCACAATGCATCGTGTCCGGGGCAGGGGCTTGGGCGGCTCGCTCGGCGATTATGAACTTTAACAATTAAATTCGTAATTAGCTTGGGTTTGCCCGGCAATAAATCACCGGGCTAAAAGAGCCTATCCTTCAACCATTCGGGTTTATTCTTTGGTTAAGCCAAGCTGTCAAAACCATAGGCTCTCTTAGCACGGCGGCTTTAGCCCCGTGTGAACCCTAACCGCGCAATATTTCACGGCTTTGTGCCTATTTAGTAGGGACACGATGCATCGTGTCCGGGGCTAGGGGGTTAGGTTTGCTTAGTAACTCTTGGCGAAAATAGCCTCACAGGTGGCGGGTTTGCCCGTATAGAAGCAATTCCCCTGCACGCCGCCTTCAGGCTGGTCAAAGGGAATAACCCGCACCGTCGCTTTGGTTTCATCCTTGATGATTTTCTCCGCCGCGCTATCCTCGGCCCACTTCACTCGCACAAAACCCTTTTTCTCATTGAGGATTTGCTTGAACTCCTCATAGGTATCAGCCCGGAAAGTGTTATTATCCAGCTTTTCTTTGGCACGGGTATAAAGGTTCGTTTGAATTTCTTCCAGCAAAGCTGGCAGGCGGGTTTCCAGAGTATCTACCCCCACAAACTCTTTCGTTCCAGCATCACGCCGCACCAACACCACGCTGTTGTTCTGGACATCGCGGGGCCCGACCTCAATCCGCACTGGCACTCCCCGCATTTCCCACTCGTTATATTTCCAGCCGGGCGTATTATCGCTGGTATCCACCGTCAGGCGCACCTTGCCGCGCAACATTTTCTGTAAGCGGGTAATCGCTTCCATCACCAGCGATTTTTCTTCTTCCTTGCGATAAATCGGCACAATTACGGCCTGAAAAGGGGCAAGGCGCGGTGGCAGGATTAAGCCCTTCTTATCGCCATGCACCATAATAATGCCACCAATCATGCGGGTGCTAACCCCCCAACTGGTGGTAGCACAAAGTTTGCGCTGCCCGTCATCATCAAGAAACTGAATCTCAAAACTCTTGGCAAAGTTATTACCCAGGTTATGGCTCGTGCCAGCCTGGAGAGCTTTGCCATCGCCCATCATCGCCTCAATCGAATAGGTGCGTAACGCTCCCGCAAACTTTTCACTCTCGCTCTTGCGCCCTTTGATAACCGGGATTGCCGCATCTTCCTCGGCAAACGAGCGATAAACTTCCAGCATTTGCAAGGTGCGCTCCTCGGCTTCTTCCAAAGTACGGTGGGCGGTATGGCCTTCCTGCCACAAAAATTCAGAAGTACGCAAGAATAATTTGGTGCGCTTCTCCCAACGCATTACGTTATTCCAGAGATTTATCAAAATCGGCAAATCGCGGTAACTCTGCACCCACTTGGCGTAGCTATGCCCGATAATGGTTTCGCTGGTCGGGCGAATCGCTAAAGGTTCTTCCAGTTGCTTGCCGCCGCCCTGCGTCACCCAGGCTACTTCCGGGGCAAAACCTTCAATATGCTCGGCCTCACGCTCCATAAAGCTGCGGGGAATTAACAGGGGGAAATAGGCGTTCAACACCCCCGTTTCCTTAAAGCGTTCGTCCATAAATTTCTGGATATTCTCCCAGATAGCATAACCATAGGGCCGGATAATCATGCAGCCGCGCACTGGGGCATAATCCGCCAGTTGAGCTTTTAATACCAGCTCGTTATACCATTCTGAAAATTCGTCTTCGCGCTCAACTATTTCATCAAGCTCTGTTTCTTCGATTTTCTGTTCGTCAGCCATAAATTCTTTCTTTTTATTTCGTATTTGGTATAGATATTCGTCAATTCTATTCTATAGTATAACCTGCTAACCAGTCAATGTTGAGTGGTTGACCTAACCCCCTAGCCCCCTTCCCTAGTGCAGAAGCACAGGAGCTAATGTGCAAAGGAAAGTCTTATCCCTTCTCCCTGGGGAGAAGGCTAGGTTGAGGGGGAATCTTAACCTTACTCTAAACTTAAGGGTTAAGTAACTCGAACCCTCACCCCAACCCTCTCCCACCGAATGGGAGAGGGAGTAAATCCCCCTTTGCACAACACCTAGTGGGTTTCTGCACTAGCAATGAAGGGGGAATAAAATTCTTAACTCATTACTCGTTACTCTTAACATCCTGTTTATCCTGTCCATCCTTGTTAATCTTCTTCCGACGACCAACAACCGCCTAGAACTCCGAATCGGGGGGGGGTTCAAAAGCCCCAGCCCAGGAGTAACCCAGGAAGATATACACTACCCCTACTATCACTGAAAAACTCAAGAGCAGGGCACTACCAATATCCATTCCGCCGTTAATCAACAGGAAAGCCGCCCGCACCACCGGGATAATCACATAGGCCACCCCGCTTATAAAGCAGACAAAACCGTAAATCTTGCGGATACTATCCTCATCGTCGGCATTCTCGCTGGTTAGCTCCCGAATAGTGCTGATGCCGATACCCACAATAATCAACAAAACACTAAAGATAGCGAGACCAAAGTTTTGATTGGCTCCCCCCGCCAGCGCAAAGAACTGTCCCAGGGTCGTCATTGCCAGTCCCAGGAAAAAGGTGAAAAAATCAAAGACCGTAACCATCGCCGAAGACTGGGAGGCTCTGCTGCGAGTTTGTTTTGCCACTTTGGAACTCCTTTCATAACAATGTTTAATGTTATGTAATTCTATCACAATCTAACCCCACACTCAATTGCCACTTTTAGGTGGGATTGTATCGGTCTAAAGAAAACTGTATAATATACAATTATTACAGTGTAGCTATAAGAAAAAATCTCATACTTTGCTAACCAATAATATTCACCTACATTTCCGGGCTTTTTATGCAAAACGCACCAAAAAATGATAAGAATAAAATTGGAACTTCGCCAGATAGTGCGAACAAAATAGACAAAGCTG
>Ga0209512_1000592_pt1 | contig 56828 bp, 43 predicted proteins | sample frozenSSSSmetaG_FD_184142 | JGI IMG/M metagenome (GOLD analysis project Ga0209512, IMG submission 184142) | Glacier valley bacterial and archeal communities from Borup Fiord, Nunavut, Canada, to study Microbial Dark Matter (Phase II) -... | ecosystem: Environmental > Aquatic > Freshwater > Ice >...
TTTGAAATTGAAATGGAAGTCAGGAGACTTCATTATCGTGGGTCCAAGCCCGCCTGGCATCGGACAGGTCTGAAGACTTGAACCAGTCATAGTTGGCGCAAGTCTCATGACTTGTGCCTTTTTCAATGCAGTCTTCAGACTGCTATGGTTTGAAATTGAAATAGAAGTCAGGAGACTTCATTACCGTGGGTCCAAGCCCGCCTGGCATCGGACAGGTCTGAAGACTTGAACCAGTCATAGTTGGCGCAAGTCTCATGACTTGTGCCTATTCCAATGCAGTCTTCAGACTGCTATGTTGTGAAATTGAAATAGAAGTCAAGAGACTTCATTATCGTAGGTTCTTAAATCTACCGTCTTACTTCTTGTATCTAATGTCTAACATCTATTGTCTCTTAACATTTGATACTATATTTCTCGCAGTTTTAAATTTCAATAAATCAGCTCGCTGTTCGTCTGTGCGTACTTTTCCTTGTTGTTTTTTCAAATAATCCAAATATTGTTCGTTTTTGATACGGTGGAAACTTTTGCTTTGATGAAAGTTTCTGTAGTTTTGAAGCTTATAATTTGAGTTGATTAGCATAAATGAAAGAAAAGATTTTACTAATAGCCAGTGAACAGTTTAGCCAGTATGGTGTTAGAGCCATTACGATGGAGGATATTGCTCGTTTGGCAGGGATTTCCAAAAAGACCATCTATCAAGAGTTCAAAGACAAGAAACACCTGGTTAAAGAGGCATTTTCAATGGCTTTGAAAGAAGATCAAAATAGGCTCAACAAAATCATGGAGGCTGAGGATGGAGTAATTGAGCACTTGGTATGCACATCCAAAATGGTGCGAGAGCGTTTGTCTGCGTTAAATCCCATGGCTTTACTTGAGATCCAAAAGTACTTCCCGGAAGTTTGGGAGATGTTCAATCAATTCAAAGAAGAAATTATTGTGACAGATCTCGTCAATGTCATTGAAAAGGGAAAGGCACTTGGCTATTTTCGTCCTGAAATCAATGCGAAGATCTTGGCGAATATGAGAATAGATCAAATCAGCGCTGCTATGAATCCATCCAACTATGACCGAAGAGATTTTAGTTTATTAACACTGCATATGGAGATGTTAGATCATTTCTTACATGGTATATTTACCGAAAAAGGTAGGCAGGCTTATCTGCAAAAGCGTAATACTTACTAATCAACTTCTATAACTGCCCTTTGCTGGCTACTACATAAAATCAGACTCTTTTTAGATTTAATCATGCATAAAACAAAGATTTATTTTGTGGTTTTCCTTGCCTTGAATTTATTCAGGCTGGAGGCTGCAGCCCAAGAAGCTCCGCCTTTGGAGACGCTACAACTCAATCTCAAGGAGACTTTGGAGTATGCCTTGGAAAATAATGTGGATGCGAAGAATTCCAGACTGGAAGTGATGGTTTCGCAGACTACCATAAAGGAAGAAACCGCCGCTGGTCTGCCCCAGGTGAATGGTACGGTTGGGGTTAATTATAATCCACTGGTTCAGGTAGTGTTTTTGCCAAATGCGCCACCATTCGGTGATCCTAGTAACCCTTCTGATGTGATTCCTGCTAGATTCGGTGTGAATTACTCCGCAAATGCTGGAGTGAATATGACTCAAATGATTTTTGACGGTTCATTTTTCTTGGGGTTGCGAGCAGCTAAAACTTACAAGGCTCTGACCGAGCTGAACAAAGTTAAAGTTGAAAATGATGTGATCGAGAACGTCAAGAAGGCGTATTTTGGGGTTTTGGTTAATGCTGAAAGAATTAAACTTTCTCAGGCCAACCTGACCAGAATTGACTCACTTTTGGAAGAAACCAAAGCCATGAATGAGGCGGGATTTTTGGAGAAAATAGAAGTTTCGAGAATTCAGGTTCAGCGCAACAATACCTTTTCGCAATTGAAGAGAAGTATAACTGCTTATGATATCTCGAAGCAACTTTTGAAAATTCAACTGGGACTACCGAAAAATTACGATCTCGTAATCACGGAAACTCTTGCCGAATTGAATCCGGAGGATGATCTCCTAAGACTTCAGAATATGGAACGCAGCAACCGCGTAGAAATGGATCAGATGAATGCTAACCTGGAGCTGACTCAATTGGAACTAAAGTATAATACTTCCCAATACATGCCCACTCTTGATCTCAATGCTAATTTCATTAGATCAGGAGCTGGAGATTCGTTTAACACGCTTTTCAAATCATCAAATTGGTTTAGTTCTTCTATGATTGGTGTTTCTATGAACATCCCGATTTTCGATGGGCTAGCCAAGAGTGCTAGAATACAGCGAAACAGAATACAATTGCAACAGATGGAAAACCAAAAGTTCTATTTGGATGGCAATATTCAATTGGAAATTTTTCAGGCCCGACAAAATCTGGCAAATGATCTGGAAGTTTTGGAAGTGCAAAAAGAGAGTATGGCGCTAGCAAAAGAGGTGTACGATATTTCCAAAATCAAATACAATGAAGGTGTGGGCTCCAACTTGGAGGTTGTAGACGCTGATGCCGCTTTGATAGAATCAGAAATCAATTACCTGGGGGCTCTTTATGATGGCCTAATTTCCAAAGTGGATCTGGAAAAGGCGCTGGGTGTCTTGAAAGAAGGCATCAACGACTAATCCAACATTTCCTTTTCAAAAAGGGAAGTATTTAAAAACGACAATATCAATAAATCATGAAATCGAGCAACACCAAACCGTCCCACATCGGGATAATATGCGAGATTTCTCCCGATAGCTATCGGGATGGCCTTTAAAAGTAAAATTATAATCATATGAGAGCACTATATAAATTTTTACCCCTGATTGCACTTTCCTTGGTCGCTATTTCCTGTGCTACTGAAGATGGAGTGGAGGCGAAAAAAGCCGAGTTGGAAGAACTCAAAACCACATCCAACGAAATCAATAGTCAGATTAAGGAATTGGAAGCTGAGTTGGTCAAACTTGATCCTGAGTTTGCCAAGCAAAACCACAAGTCAATCCTGATAACCACGGCTAAGGCTAAGAGAGGAAGATTTGAGCACTATGTAGAGGTGACTGGATCTGTTCTTTCGAAGAAAAATGTGAGCATCAGTGCCGAGACTTCAGGAAGAATTCTGGAAGTGCCAGCAATCGAAGGCATGAGAGTAGCCAAAGGGCAGGTATTGGCGAAAATTGACACTGAATCTATCCAACGCGCTATCGAAGAGCTAGAGAACACCATGGATCTAGCGAATACTTTATTTGAAAAGCAGGAGCGTCTTTGGAAGCAGCAGATCGGTACCGAGGTGCAGTATCTGGAAGCCAAAAACAGAAAAGAAGGCTTAGAGAGAAATCTTGCTACTGCCAAAACTGAGCTTGCAAAAGGAGTGATTCGTGCGCCTTTCGCTGGAACAATAGAAACTGTGCAGGTGAGATTGGGAGAGTTAGTTCAGCCAGGTGCACTTATGTTTCAGTTTGTTGGAGAAAGTGATTTGTTTATTGAAGCAGATATTTCTGAGTCCTATGTAGGAGTTCTTGGAAAAGGGGATTCAGTAGATGTGAGATTCCCTTCCATCAATCAGGATATACAGACTAAGGTATCTGCTGTGGGTGCGATCATCAATCCAAACAACAGGACCTTCAAAGTAGAGGTGTATCTTCCAAAGATCCCTATGGTGAAGCCGAATATGATTTCTGTTCTGAAGATTCAGGATTACGAGCAAAATGATGCGGTCACTGTACCAAGCCACTTGGTTCTTAGTGATAACAGGGGTGACTACCTATTTGTAGTAGTGGATGGCATCGCCAAGAAAAAATATGTGGAAAGAGGAAAGACCTTTGATCAGGAAACTGAAATTTTGAAAGGTTTGGAAGGAAACGAAGTTTTGGTGGACAAAGGCTTCCGTGAAGTAGGAGATAATTTCAACGTGAATATAGCTCAGCAGTAATAAGATGGCGGAAAATAAAAAACCAATAAAAACACGCGAGTTCGGATTATCTAGCATGTCGGTGGATAATTCCACCTCAGTGGTGATTCTTACGCTGATAATTACTTTCCTTGGTTTGAGCGCTTATCGCAATATGCCTAAGGAGAGCTTTCCTGAGATTGTAATCCCTACGGTGTATGTAGGAACTCCCTATCCTGGTAACTCACCTGTGGATATGGAGAATTTGATCACAAGACCTATAGAGAAAGAGCTGAAGTCTCTGAACGACGTGAAGGATATTACTTCTACATCTGTTCAGGATTTCTCTTCTATTGTCGTAGAATTTAATCCTGGTGTGGAAATTTCCAAAGCTATTCAGGATGTAAAGGATGCGGTAGATAAATCGAAAAGTGAATTGCCTTCTGATCTGGATCAGGATCCCAATGTATTGGAAGTGAATACATCTGATTTCCCGATTATGAATGTTAATATCTCCGGCGACTATTCTGAGGCAGAACTGAAGAAGTTCGGAGAATATCTGGAGGACGAGATAGAGAAACTTCCTGAAATATCAAAAGCAGACCTAGCCGGAACAGTAGAAAGAGAGATTCAGATCAATGCAGATCCATACAAAATGGAATCTGTAGGTGTGAGTTTCAACGATATCGCATCAGCAATTCAATCGGAAAACGTAACAATTTCAGGGGGTAATATTCGGTCTGGAGATTTCCAGCGCACACTTCGTGTGGACGGCGAGTTCACAGACCCTATGGAGATTCTGGATATCATCGTCAAGACGGATAATCAGAAAATCGTTTATGTGCGAGATGTAGCAGAGGTAAAGGACACCTATAAGGAGAGAAGTAGTTACGCAAGAAATAAAAATCTACCAGTAGTAACCATTAGTGTAGTGAAGCGTAGTGGAGAGAATTTGCTCTATGCTGCGGATAAAATCAAGGAGATAATCGAAAAAACCAAAGCAAACAGATTTCCTCCGGACCTTGAAATTAGCATCACCAATGACCAGTCTAAGGCAACCAGACTTCAAGTAAGTGACCTTGAAAACTCTATCATTTTTGGGGTGATTCTAGTGGTGTTGGTATTGATGTTTTTCCTAGGGTTTAGAAATGCACTTTTTGTGGGGATTGCAATTCCGCTTTCCATGTTCATTTCATTCCTGATTTTGAATGCCTTTGGGATTACACTGAACCTAATGGTGCTTTTCTCTTTGATTCTAGCACTGGGAATGCTCGTGGATAACGGTATCGTGGTGGTAGAGAATATCTATCGATTGATGTCCGAAGGTAAGAGTGCTGTGCAGGCAGCAAAAGAAGGTGTAGGAGAAGTGGCTTGGCCAATTATTACATCTACTGCTACTACACTTGCAGCTTTCCTACCTCTGGCTTTCTGGCAAGGTACAGTTGGGGAGTTTATGAAATTCCTCCCAATCACGTTGATTATCGTGCTTTCTTCTTCGCTCTTTGTAGCCTTGGTGATCAATCCAGTGTTGACTGCCCTTTTCATGAAGGTAGAAGATATAAGTAAGGACAAACCAAAGCAGAAATCTATTATTGTAGCGGGTGTATTGTTGATTCTATCGGCGTTATTTTATCTGATTGGATGGACAGCTTTTGGTTCACTGATGTTAATTGCTTGCGTATTAACTGTTTTCAATATTTTCGTCCTTAGAAAAGCTATTCGTTGGTTCCAGAGCGTGTTTTTGGTCAATATGGAGAACATGTATGAGTCTACTTTGACCTACGCGCTGAATGGGAAAAAGCCTTATGGATTTCTTGGTGGTACGGTGATTTTGCTTGTGCTATCCCTACTTCTTTTGTATGTAAGAGCCCCACAGGTACTGTTCTTTCCGGACAACCAACCGCAGTTGATTAATGTATTCATTGAGTTTCCAATCGGAACAGATATAGAAGCGACAAACGAATTTGTCGATGGTATGGAAGATGAGCTCATGGTCGCTTTGGAAGATTACACCGGTGTTTTAGAGTCAGTAATCTCTCTAGTGGGTGAAGGTACTGGTGATCCTATGGAAGGACCGAGTAATCAGCCTACTCCACATAAAGCTAAAATCACAATCGGATTTGTCGATTATATTGACAGACAGGGTGTCAATACCAATGGAGCGATGGAAGTAATTCGTGACTTGGCAGAGAAATATCCAGGAGTGTTGGTGACTGTAGATAAGCAAAGAAATGGACCTCCGGTAGGCAAGGCTATCAATTTGGAATTTGCTGGTGAGGACTACGATCAGTTGATTGCATTTGTAAATAAAACAAAGGAGTACTTGAATGATCAAAATGTACCTGGAGTAGAAGAATTGAAGTCCGATTTATCACTGGGTAACCCTGAGGTGATCTTGAATATTGATAGGGATAAGGCCAGAAGATTTGGACTTTCTACCTCAGAAATTGCAACTGATCTTCGTACTGCGCTTTTTGGTTTGGAAGTTTCCAAATACAAAGAGGGGGAGGATGATTATCCTATACAATTGAGGTTAAAAGAAGGTTTTAGATATGATATCAATACCTTGGTCAATAAGAAAATCGGTTTCAGAGATAAGTTTGGAGATAAGCGAGAAGTACCTATCTCAGCTGTGGCTGATGTGAAATATGGTTCCACCTATGGCTCTGTGAAGAGAAAGGATTTGGAAAAGGCAGTTACTATCTATTCCAATGTGCTGGATGGCTTCAATGCAACTGAAGTAAATACTCAAATACAGGCAGCTCTTGAGTATTACGAAGTGCCGGATGGTATCTCTGTGAAATACACCGGCGAGCAAGAAGAGCAGCAGAAATCTATGGAATTTCTCGTTGGTGCTTTGGGTATCGCAGTTTCCTTGATTTTCCTAATTATCGTAGCTCAGTTTAACTCAGTTACAACTCCATTTATCATCATGGCTTCCGTAGTCCTGAGTACCATTGGAGTATTCTTAGGGCTTGTGATTTTCAATATGGATTTCGTCATCATTATGACAGGTATTGGTATTATCTCCCTTGCCGGTGTAGTGGTAAACAATGCGATTGTACTGATTGATTACACCGATCTAGTTCGTGAGCGCAAAAGAGATGAGATGGACATGGGGCCAAAGGATCATCTACCGTTCCCACTTATGATTGCAAGTATAGTAGAAGCAGGAAAAACCAGATTAAGACCAGTATTGCTTACAGCGATCACAACAGTACTTGGATTGATACCATTAGCTATTGGTATGAATATCAATTTTGGGACATTGCTAACATCTTTTGACCCACAATTCTATGTGGGAGGAGACAATGCAGCTTTCTGGGGACCGATGGCTTGGACGGTAATATTTGGGTTAACCTTTGCAACCTTCCTTACGTTAGTCATCGTACCAGTCATGTATTTGTTGGCAGATAAACTCAACATGAGAATCAGCAAACTTAAATCTTGATTGGATTAAGGTTGGTGGTTTTTTTTGTTAAAACCTCTGGGGCAATGTCTCAGAGGTTTTTTGCTTTTTATATGAGGGTGTTTTTTCCTTTCAAGCATGGAATTTGTAAGTTCGCCATCCCGAAATCATTCGAGTAAAAATGGAAGAATTAAAGTGGTACGTGATGTACACAGCTTCTCGATCTGAGAAAAAAGTGGCTGATCGATTGAAAGAAAGAGGCTTGGATGTGTACTTGCCTATGATCGAAGAATTGCGTCAGTGGTCAGATCGTAAGAAGAAGGTACAACGAGCCATGTTCAATGGTTATGTGTTTGTAAAGACTCATCGCAATCAACTTTGGGAGTGCCTACAGGTGCCGGGAGCAGTTAAATTTGTTCATTTTTCAGGTCAGCATGCCACTATCAGAGAAGAAGATCTGGATATCATCAAGCGAGTGATTGAGACAGGTGTAGGAGTAGAATCCGACGGATCCACTATAGACCCTGGGGAGAAGGTGAACGTAATAGGCGGACCACTTCAGAATATGAGCGGTGAAGTCATTGAGAAAGGCAATAAGGATTATTTTATGATTCGAATTCCTGGTATTTATCAAAACCTATTGATCAACATACCAAGGAAATTTCTGGAGGTTACCAATTAAAAAGCAAAGAGCCATCCCGACTCTCGGGATGGCTCTTTGCTTTATTGATATTAGGTATGAATCTTAATCTTTATTGCTAAAGAAATACCTTCTGTAAACAACCTGTGCCTGGCCTAGGTGATCTCCAAATCTGTTGAAGTCAACATTTCCATCCAAATTATCAGTAAAGGTCATCATTAAAGAGCCTTCCAGTGCGATATCTGAAAATGGACCAATGGAATAGCTTAAGCCTGCTCGGATTGGAACATAGCCCGTTGTAATGGTATGATGAGTAGGTATCTCATCTCTATCAAAGGTTTTTGTTTGTTCTGTGCTGGCGTGCATTACTCCTAGTCCTACGCCTCCGTAAAAATTGAATAGACTTCTGTTCATATGGTTGCCGAAGGGAACTACATACATACTGGGCATCAAGTCAAAATAATAGACAGGTCCAGATACGGTGAAGGCTGAGTGTTTCTCAAACCATAAACCTGTAATGTTGGGAGTTGGATTGCCGCCACTCGATATCCACTGCATACCAGCAGAGGCTCTCAAATCAAATCTATCATTAAGTCTCTTAATTAATGAGGCGGTAACTGAAGGTTTGACTTCAAAATGGAAGGTGCTGTATTGCCCTCCATTATCCATGTAAGCCATAGCAGGTCCTACACCAATGCTGAAGATATTGTCTCGGGATTGTTTCTCTTTATAGAAACTCTGAGCAGACAAATTCATGCTTCCAAAAAGTAAGCAAACTAAGATGAGAAGTTGGGATTTTCTTGACATAACGGTAGAGCCTAAAAAGGAAAATTAACCTCAGGGTAAGACTTGTTTGCAAATTTTGCAACAAATATGCCAATCGCCTGCTTGGAATTATATTTAAAACAGAAAAATACGAGAATTAGTATAATTGAGTTAAAAAATCAAGCGCCCTCAAAAGCCTTTTTAATATCTTCTTCGGTGATTTTTAGCTTACTTCTGCAGGCTTTTACCAGCTCTGCGGCTTCTTTTACCAACTCAGAAAGTTCGTCTACACTTTTCTTTCCTTCTTCAAGTTCTGCCAGAATTGTCTCCAATCGGCTCATTGCTTCGTTGTACTTTAATTCACTCATTTTTCCTCAATTTGTGTAATAGTGCTACTGATTTTTTGCTTGGAAGTATGCGTCTGCAATTCATCTCCAAGTTGGATTTTTGCATCATTGATAGGCTTACCGTTCATTTCCGTTCGGGTATAGCCTCTTGCTAATATAGTCTCAGGATTCAACTGGCGCAGAAGTATTTCCTTGGAGTCTAGACTCTGTTTTTGTTTCTGCAAAAAGCTATCTAATCCCCGAATCATATTTTTCTCGAAGGAAGCCAAACTATTCTCCTGAATCTGTAGGATGTTTTTGCTCGAAATCCGAATTCTATTGATTGAAGAATTCAATTTCTCCGCTTCAAGCTTCAAACGGCTTTCTGAAAATGCTTTTACCTGATGAGCGATTTGCTGAATTCTGGTTTGTTCCTCGCTGAGTTTCTGGCGAGTAGCTCGATCTAATCTTAGCATTGCTAATCCCAGATTTTCTTCGAATTCTCTAAAACCAGAAAGTAGAAATTCTGCCACCGCTGTCGGTGTTTTCAGTTTGGTATGTGCCACCAAATCGGCTATGCTTTCATCACGCTCATGCCCAATTCCTGTAAGAACGGGCAAGGAGAAATTTGCTATTTTGGATGCAAGCCTGTAATCATCAAAGCAATCCAAATCCAACTGGGCTCCACCGCCACGTATCATGACCACCGCCTCAATTCCCAATTCATCTTTCACAGATTCTATCTCCTCCAGACTTCTGGTCAAGGAGGCTACGGCTTCATTTCCCTGCATCATAGAAGGGAACAGTTTATGGTAAACTTGATAACCGTAGGCGTTATTTTCTAATTGATTGACAAAGTCACCATAACCTGCCGCAGTTGGGCTACTGATGATGGCAATTTTCTGTATAACTCCAGGAAGTAGATGTCTGGCATTAAGGCGTATTAAGCCTTCTTTGGTCAGTCTATCTATGGTTTCCTGGCGTATTCGTGCTCTTTCTCCCAAGGAAAAAGAAGGGTCAATATCTTTAACATTAATGCTCAGACCATATACAGGATGAAAGTTGACTGCCACTTGGGCAAGCACTTTCATACCATTCTTGATGCTGGATCCAGTAATGGATTCAAATCTCGCCGCCACAGTTCTATAAGCAAAGGACCAGAGATTGGCCTTTATCTTTGCTTGGACGGTGTTTCCTTCCTTTTCTACGAGTTCAAAATAGGCATGTCCCTGAGGAGCCTGACGGAAGTCTGCAATTTCTCCGATTACCCAAATTACCGGATCAAGTTCCGTCTCTAGGGCTTGTTGGATTAGCCTATTGAGTTCAGATATCGATCGGGCATTTTGCATACTTACTTAAGTTTTTGAAATTCCGCTTTGATTCTTTGGTTCAACCCTAAGCTTGCACGAAGCATAGGAAGTCTTACCTGATCATCACATATTCCCATGTGACAAAGCAAATTCTTGATGCCTACAGGATTGCTTTCCTCATACATAAGATGATTTAGAGGCAAAAGTGAGAAAGCTGCTTTCAGACTTTCTTCATCTGTACCATGGCACATGGCATTAAAAGTAGCAGGAAGCGCATTTGCCATCACTGAAATAATCCCAGATCCGCCAATGCTATACAAAGCTTTGGTCATGAGATCATCACCAGAAACCAACAAGAAATCTTTTGGCATTTTCGCAGCGATTTGCATGCATTGCTCCAAGTTCCCACTTGCCTCTTTCATCCCTATAATATTAGAATGCTCAGCAAGGCTAAGGGTAGTTTCGGCAGTGATGTTAGACATGGTTCTGCCTGGGATATTATACAATATCACAGGTACAGGACAGGCATCAGCGATCGCTTTATAATGCGCGATAATTCCTGCCTGAGTTGGCTTGTTATAATAGGGACTTACAGAAAGGATGGCGGTGATGCCAGTGAAATCTGTAGCCGCTATATCACTCAATACAGACATGGTATTATTTCCACCCATTCCATAGACTACAGGCACGCGTCCAGCATTATATTCGAGACAGGCATTGAGCACCTGTTTTTTCTCAGAAGATGAAAGAGTAACTGTCTCCCCAGTAGTGCCCAAAACCACCAAATAATCCACACCACCGTCGATTACATGATTGATAAGTCGTTTTAGACCATCGAAATCAATAGAGTAATCATCGTGAAATGGGGTGACAAGGGCTACGCCGGTTCCTTTAAGTTGATTCATGTATATAAGGTTTGGGAGGCTAAAGATAAGGGGATGCTAGGAATTGACATTCTGTTTTTGGAAAAAAACGCCTCTGCAGGGACGAATGAATATTTGCCCTTTATTCTTATTCCTATTATTGTGCATGGGCGAAAGATTTTTCGCCCCTACACGTCACCTATCATCTTCAAAAATTCTTCTTCAGAAATCATCGGAACACCGAGTTTCTGCGCTTTTTCTTTTTTGCTTGGGCCCATGTCCTCACCCTCGATGATGAAATCCAAATTTTTGGAAACGGAGGAAATGTACTGACCGCCATGTGCGATGACGGCATCTTTGATTTCATCGCGTTTGAAATGTATCAATTTCCCGCTGGCCAAAATGCGTTTTCCTTCCAGTGAATTCCCCAGTTGTTTTGATTCAGATTCATCTACTTCGAATTTCAACCCGAAACCTTTCAGTCTTGCGATGATCTCTTGGTTTTTTGGCTGCGCAAAAAAGTCCTGAAGGCTAAGCACAAGCGTTTCACCTACGCCATTGATATCCAGTAATTGTTCTGAAGTAGCAGCTTCCAATTTCTCAATTGTCCCAAAATGTCTGGCTAGCAATTGAGCTGTGTTTTCTCCGATATTTCTAATTCCCAAGGCGAAAAGTACTTTTTCGAAAGGCTGATTTTTCGATACAGCGATTCCCTCCATCATGTTTTTGATGACCCCGTCCTGAAAAGTGTTGGCTTTTAGTTTTTTGATGCGGTCAGTTAATTGCTGATTGAGATCAAGGTTGAGTTTCAACAAAATGCCGTGAACGGTTCCTTCCTTTTTGCTGACTTCAAGTACTTGCTGAAATTCAACCTTTCTGCTTAGGAAAAGATCCAAAACCACTGCCACTGGCACATAATCTTCGAGTTTTGGCAGGTTGTGATCCTTTAGATTTGAAATCAGGTAATCGATCATCCCAGTATTGGAAGGGACTTTTTTCTTCAATTTCCGGATATATTCTTGAAATGCCTTAAGCATTTGAGCTAGAGGTAATTCAGTATTCTCGGTTAGGAAATCATGAACTTGTTTGAATGTCAGACCTTCAGTTAAGGCGTAGAGGGCTTTTTCCAGGGTGATATAAAGCAAGCCATCACCTTCAGTTTCATACTGGTCTTGCGACATTTCCAGTCCTAGCAGTTCCTCCTTTTTTGCCTCCAACTCATAAATATCCGCTGGATCGGTGATGAATCCCTGATCGATCAAAGCTCTGATTCGCTCAGTTCCCATGGAGTCTATATCCATGGCGCGCTTGGATACAAAATGCTCTATTCTTCCCAGTACTTGCGGGGGACAGGATTCAGCATTTGGGCAATAATGTTTGGCTTCGCTTTCCTTTCGCTCCAGCTCAGTGCCGCATTCCGGGCATTGCGTGATATAGGCGATTGGTTTCGCCTCAGAATTTCTTCTTTCGGGATTTACAGCTGTGATTTTTGGGATGATTTCTCCGCCTTTTTCCACAAAGACAAAATCGCCCTCATGCAGATCCAATCGCTCAATTTCATTGGCATTGTGAAGGGAAGCTCGCTTCACGGTCGTGCCAGCCAAACTCACCGGAGACAGATTTGCCACGGGAGTGATCGCGCCAGTTCGCCCAACTTGATATGTCACAGACAGCAGTTCCGTCTCAGCGCTTTCTGCTTTGTATTTGTATGCAATCGCCCAGCGGGGATTTTTGGCAGTGAAGCCCAGTTCCTCGCGCTGATCGTAATTGTTAACTTTTAAAACCACTCCGTCGGTATCCACAGGAAGTGAAAAACGCTTTTCTTTCCAGTCTTCTATGTATTGGACTACCGCTTGAATGTTTCCAACTTTTCTATAGGTTTGGGATACGTTGAATCCCCATTTCTCTATAAGGGAAATCGCCTCAGAATGAGTGTTTACACTGAGTTCATCGCCGAGCAACTGATAGAAATAGCAATTCAATCTACGCTTCGCTACTACGGATGAATCTTGCATTTTCAGCGTTCCAGAAGCTGCATTTCGTGGGTTAGCGAGCATAGCATCTCCAGCTTCTTCACGGGCAGCGTTGATTTTCAAGAATTCCTTCAAAGGCAAAAATATCTCGCCTCGTACTTCGAATTTTGCTGGAATGTTCTCGCCTTTTACTTCCAAAGGAATATTTCGGATCGTGCGCACATTGGCCGTGACATCATCTCCTTTGTATCCATCGCCACGGGTGACAGCCCGAACCATTCGCCCATTTTCATACACAATACTGATAGCAACCCCATCAAATTTCATCTCGCAGAAATATTCAAAGTTGGGGTGGCCGAGTCCCTTCACTACACGCTCATCAAAGGAGATAAGTTCTTCTACAGAATACGTGTTTCCCAGCGAAAGCATTTTAGTGCTGTGTTCCACCGTCTGAAAATCCTTCGTGATTGTGCCACCCACACGTTGGCTTGGGCTGTCTGGATCTAGCAAATCAGGGAAGCTGCTTTCCAATTGAATCAGTTCTTCCAAAAGCTTATCGAACTCAAAGTCAGAGATCTCAGGGCTGCTTTCCTGATAATAGCGGTTGTTGTGATGGTTGATTTCTTGGCTCAGCTGTGCAATTCGCTTTTCGGCTTCCTGTGGGTTCATGGCTTGTATAGAAAAATTCGGGCTCGTAAAAATAGGATTTCGATAGGGAAGGAGCAATCTGTACGGGTTTTTTAACCTTGAAGCGAGGGTATGTTTTTTTTACCGCAAAGTCACCGAGTGCGCAAAGAAAGTCGCAAGGGATTTTTGAGGCGTATTTAAAGAATCATCAATCAATAGCTTCATTCCCTATATCTACATTCAAGTTCTGAAAGTTATTTAAGAGATCCTTCCAAGTGCTATTTCTTAAGCTTCCTCCTTGATAAAGATTTGATTTGAAATCCTTTGTGATCACCATTAATGAAGTAGATCTTTTGTAAGGAGTTTCGATGCTGACTTGTTTAATATTGTCTACTCTGTATTTATCATTCACCCATGGCCATACATGATTCTTGACCACTAGGTAATTATTGTCTAGGTGAAAATAATGAAGTTGAGACCCCGAAAATCCATAAGTGAAACCAAAAATAACGATCCATGCTAAAAATAAGAGTCCAAAATGGTTGGGTGAATTTATTACCATAATTATGGTAAAGGCATTCAATCCGTAAATCATAAGTCCGTTAAATGATAGAATATGGTTGCCACTATATTTTGTCATTTCCCTGAGATCCAAAAATCTAATAGGATCAACTTTCAAAGGTTCTATACTTGGGTTGAGTTCGATTGGCTTTTTGGTATTTATACACTCAATTACTTGCTGGAGAGTTTTTCTAATGGTGGGCATATTTTCATAGCGGGAAGCTATAAGGTCTATTTTCCTGCCATTTTTGAGTTTAAGGATTGTTGCATCTAATGGGGAATTTGCGATTTGACTTTTTCCGATCAATTCAATCTCATCAATTTCATTCCAGGGTAAGGATTTATTGTAGAATAAGTTGCTGATTTTTATGCCTTTGCTATCAATCTGGATAGTTTTATACATTTTTATGTAGTGAATGGCAGTCCCTATAATTACTCCAACTAGTATAATACTTCCATAGATGGGTGTTTTGAAAAGTGAATCTACTTTTTCGTTGTTTACATCTTCTATAGAAAGGAAGCCTATGAAGGTGGCTATTGCACCCAGCCATAAAATAAGTAATACGGGAGCTATTATTGAGTTCAGAATGTTCAACCTACTTGTTATTGTCATTTGGAGAGTTGGAATCTGATTTTCTTCACCTAATCTACCCGTCTTATAACTTTTTCTTTGAGATAATTGAACGTCATTGTGATTTTTCTTCACAAACCATCGTTCATGCAATTTGCACCAAGGTTCGTCAAAAATATAACAACGTCCTTTCCTCAGATAGATCATTCTACCAGAATGTAGGAACTTTGGTCAAAATTCTATGAACTTTCCTCTAAAAAGTAAGAACGTTCCCCGAATTTGTAAGACACTTTTTCCCTGAGGTACAATCGCCCACCTGGGGAATGTGATTCTGTGTTATAAGATAGAAAATGCTGTAAATAAGAACTAAAGTTATTGAATTCGGAATAAAATACTGAAATGATGGCCTGATGAATCTATAAAAATGTCAATCCAATTTTCTTGTTCAATCCTTGTTCAAAAATTCTGATTAGAGTAGAAAGTTGGATGTTTCCTTTTCCGTTTTCGAGTTTAGAAATGTAGCTTTTTTTTGTACCAGCTTTCTCAGCCAATTGTTCTTGAGTCAGTTTTGCTTCCTTACGTGCTGATTTTAGCATTTCACTTACAATGAACATTTGGGCACCTTCCTCGTATTTGTTGCGATTCTCTGTGCCGATTTTTCCATGTTCGAGTTCGATCAATTCATCAAATGTCTTTATGTTTTTATAATCTTTCATAGTTTTAGTTTTTACCATCAAAATATTCTTTCATAATCCTCTCCGTTTTTTCTAATTCTTTTCGAGGTGTCTTTTGTGATTTTTTTTGGAAACCATTAAACAGAACAACTAGCTGCCCCTCATCAAAACAGCAGAAAATCCTATAAATGCTAGACTGGTATTCGATGCGGATTTCGTAGAGTCCGTTCGTTCCAGATAAATGCTTCAAGAATTTTTCAGGAACACGGTCAACTTGTTTAATCAATTCGAAAACATACTGGATTTTACCTTTCACTTTTTGATCTTGCTCTCGGTAGAATTCTATGAAGTAATTTTCGTAAAAGATTATTCTTTTTTTTTATCAAAGTTATCTTAAAAGGTAACATTAGCAATTTTTTAATTTGAATTTTTGGTGATGATTTAACGTCTCCTTTAGAGCAATCTAAAGCGCGATAGCTTTTCAACACAAAACCTTCGAGGTTCAAAAAAGACTTCAAAGCATATCAATACGTTGCGCCACCGCGCCGTTGCGAGCAAAATCAGGATCTTTGAGCTGCCGAAAGAATTTTACATTGCATATCCTCCCATTATTTTAAATCTTTGTTCTTTTAATTCTTCCCATTCATCTATGTCTAAGAAAGCCAATCTTGAAAGCAAGATTCTGGATGCCGCCTACAAACTTTTTCTGGAGAAAGGCTACCGCCAAACTACCATGGATGATATCGCCCAAATTCTGGGCATGAGCAAAAAGACACTCTATAAATATTATCCCGGTAAGATGGAATTACTCGGAGCGTCTTTTGAAGTAACCAAAACCAAGCTTACAGCCAAGGTGGAGGCGATTGTGGACAATCGGTACATTTCTTTTCCACTTAAATTGAAGTCCACTTTGACTGTGATGGCTTCACTTCTTGGGCCTATTAATCCTGATCTTTTCGAAGATCTTAGAGAGCATGCACCCGAAATATGGGAAGATCTCACCCAATATATCAATGAGTCTGCCTACACCCGTTTCAAGAAGTTGCTGGAGCAAGGGTTAAGCGAGGGCTTGATCAATCCCTCCATCAATATCAATCTTGTAGTTATGCTTTATGCGACTGCGGTACAATCGCTTATGGATCCGAAATTTATTAACCAGTTTCCCGAGCCAATCCAAAAAGGCATGAAGAATCCTCCTGCCGATATATACGATCAGGCAATCACTATTATATACAATGGTATTTTGACAGATGAGGCACGCAATGAATTTGCAAATGCCTAAGACTCGCTTTGCCTGATTTTCCTATCTTTGCGCCTTGATCCTGTCAGGAATTTGTTTTCAAAGCGGGGTTTACTAGTTAGAATCTTAGATTGATCATGAGCAATAAGAATTTCAAAAGATATACAGTCACGTCCGCACTTCCTTATGCCAATGGCCCGCTTCATATAGGTCATTTGGCTGGATGCTACATTCCCTCAGATATTTATGTTCGCTATTTGCGAAGCCTGAGAAGGGACGTAGCCTACATATGCGGTTCTGATGAGCACGGTGTGGCGATTACCATCAAGGCAAAAAAAGAAGGTAAGACTCCTCAGGAAGTGGTGGATCACTACCATCAGATCATGAAGACGAGTTTTCAGGAATTTGGGATCAGTTTTGATCATTATTCCCGTACTTCAGCGCCTATACATCATGAGACTGCGCAAGGTTTTTTCAAGGATTTGTATGAAAAAGGCGAATTCCTAGAAGAGACTACCGAGCAATATTATGATGAGGAAGCCGATCAGTTTTTGGCGGATAGATACATAGAAGGTACTTGCCCGAAATGTGGCAATGAGCACGCCTATGGAGATCAGTGCGAGAAATGTGGTAGCTCGCTTAGCCCTACAGAACTCATCAATCCAAAATCAAAACTCAGCGGTAGAACTCCTGTTTTGAAAGCGACGAAACATTGGTTTCTTGACTTGGCGAGGTATCAGGATTTCCTGAAAAAATGGATACTCGAAGATCATGCGAATGATTGGAAAAATAACGTACTAGGCCAATGTCGTTCTTGGCTAGAAGCAGGCGAAGGACTGCAAGCTAGATCGATGACCAGAGATTTGGATTGGGGAATAAAAGTGCCTTTGCAGGACGCAGAGGGCAAAGTGCTTTATGTTTGGTTTGATGCGCCGATTGGTTACATCTCTTCGACTAAAGAATGGGCTGCAGAAAAGGGAATTGATTGGCAGCCGTATTGGAAAGATCAGGACACCAAACTGGTACACTTTATCGGAAAGGATAATATAGTATTCCACTGTATTATTTTCCCTGCAATCCTGAAAACTCACGGTGATTACATACTTCCTGAAAATGTGCCGGCAAATGAGTTTTTGAACCTAGAAGGAGACAAGATCTCAACTTCCAGAAACTGGGCGGTTTGGCTTCATGAGTATTTGGAGGAGTTTCCTGGCAAGCAGGATGTACTTCGCTATGTGCTTACAGCAAATGCGCCGGAGACCAAGGACAATGACTTTACTTGGAAGGATTTTCAGACTAGAAATAACTCAGAGCTGGTTGCCATTTACGGAAATTTCGTGAATCGTGCAGTCGTTTTGACTCATAAATACTATCAGGGAATCATCCCTCAGCGAGGTGAATTGACTGGTTATGATCAGGAGATTTTGGATGCTTTGGCAGAGTTTCCTGAGAAAATTGCTTCCTCTATCGAGCGCTACAGATTCCGTGAGGCACTGAGCATAGTGATGGAATTGGCTCGATTGGGAAATAAATACCTAGCGGATACAGAGCCTTGGAAGGTTATCAAAACCGATGAAGCCCGTACTGGGACTATCCTGAATATCGCGTTGAATATCGCAGCTAACCTTGCGATCGTATCAGAGCCATTCTTGCCATTTACTGCTGGGAAACTAGTGGGTCTTTTCGGAATGGAAAAAATAGATTGGTCTGAAGCTGGTCAGGGGGAACTCCTGAAAGCAGGAACTTCACTGGGAGAGATGGGATTGCTTTTCGAGAAAATCGAAGATGAAACCGTAGATAAACAAGTACAAAAACTATTAGATGCCAAGAAGATGAATGAAGCTGAAAATGCACAAGTTCCAGCAATGAAAGAAATCATTAATTATGATGATTTTGCTAAGCTGGATATGCGTGTAGTTACCATTTTGGAAGCGGAGAGAATGCCAAAATCCAAAAAGTTGATCAAAATGAAAGTAGACACAGGTCTTGGTTATAGAACAGTACTAAGCGGTGTAGCGGAACACTTCGAGCCAGAGTATCTGATAGGCAAGCAAGTGACTATGCTGATCAACCTTGCTCCACGCAAGATGATGGGCATAGACTCTGAAGGCATGATTCTGATGGCAGAAGACAAAGACGGGAAGCTGAAGCTACTTGTGCCTCATGAAGGAACAGCTAGTGGATCGACGATTTCGTAAATTATCAATGTTCAAACTCAAGTTTCAAAGGACAAGTGTTGAGAACTTCAACCTTGAAAATTGATTATTGACCATTGAAAATTGATCATTAAATTTTGGCCCAATTGGATTAAATTCGATTGGGCTTTTTTAATGGTGTTTTAATGGATAAGAAATATGATTTAGAAGAAAGGCTAGTTCGTTTTGCTGGAGAAACGATCAAATTTTGCAATTCTCTTGGAGATACTTTTGCTGAAATTCATCTGAGAAATCAATTGATCAGATCTGCTACAGGGGCTTGTCTTAATTATGGTGAAGCGCAAGGAGCAGAGAGTAAAAAAGACTTTGTGCACAAAAATGGGATAGTCTTAAAGGAATTGAAAGAATCCCGATCAACACTGAAAATATTAACCTATTCTGAATTTGGGGATGCTATTCTTCGATCGGTTCTTTTGAAGGAATCAGAAGAACTTTGCGCGATTTTTGGTAAGATCATCTTTAATACGAAGAAGAATATGACGCAATAAATTATCAATGATCAATTATCAAATTTCAATGATCAAGTGATCCAAGCCTTGAAAATTGATCATTGAATATTGTTACTTGATTCAATGAAGCGGTCTCTTTTTAATCATCCCGCCTTTTGTATCCTTGATAGGATATTGGATTACGAAGGCTTTGGAGTCAATTTTTTCAATTTCCACCAGCATTTTGGTTACTTCCAGTCGGGTGATCACGCAGAATAATACTTTCCTATCGGGTAGTTGATTGGCTTTGTCGCCGTAGCCTCCATCAGATTTTAGGACAGTTACTCCACGCCCCAGATCAAAGGAAATCATTTGCTTGATTTCTTCATTGTACGAAGACATGATCATCACGCCAAGGTATTCTTCCACACCGTTGATGATGAAATCAACTGTTTTGGAAGCCGAAAAGTAAGTCAACATGGAGTACATTGCTGTTTCTATATCTACGAAAATAGCCGCAACTATAAAAAGGCAGACGTTGAACACCGTAATAAAGTCACCGACGGTCAGGCTGGATTTTCTACTGACAGAAATTGCGAGCACTTCCGTGCCATCAATCACTGCTCCACCTCGAATCGCGAAGCCAATCCCTGAACCCAGGAAAAAACCTCCAAACACAGCAATAAGTAATTTGTCCGCAGTGATAGCTGGAACTTCGATGTAATGAACAAGTAATGCCAGCCCAAAAATCGCCAAGGTGCTTTTGATGGCGAATGGCACTGAAACCTGCTTTGCACCAAGCAGAATGAATGGTAAGTTGACTAGTATAATCAATACCGAAAGATTGACAGGAGTGAGCATGTCCAAGAGCAATGACATACCCATCGCGCCACCATCGAAGAATCCATTTGGTAATAAAAACCCTTTCAGGCCAATACTTGCCATCACTACACCTATTGCAATGAAAAGCCCGTCTTTGATTTGCCGCCAAATCGTAATTCGCTTTACAATTGCGTTATCCTGTATTTTTAAAAGTCGCTTCACCATGGGTCGAAAATAGAGTATTTTAATCAACTGTTCTGTCTGCAATTGCAACCAACCCAAGAATAAATACTTAACTTAACTGGGAAGAGAGAGTTGAATTGACCGTTATCTCAATTGATGGAATGGTAATTATTGAATCTTATTATTGATAATTCGTGACAAGAATATATATTTTGATAAAAATATGAGCCTATTTTCATAATTTTTTTGACAATTACCCTTTTTCATCTATCTTTTTGAAGCTTGTTATATTTTAGATAAACTTATGAAGACCGAAGGATACAACGCAGGAGAACATTACGATGAGATGATCTCTGGGGAAGGGGAGATTAGAGAGCATTATAATGAATTTTATAATCATCTGAAAAAGACTAGCTCTAAGAAGATGAACCAGCTACAGCACTCTGCTAATCAGACGCAGCGCTCGATGGGCATGACATTTAATGTGTATCATGACAATCAGGGGATGGAGAAAATTCTTCACTTGGACATCATTCCCAGGATTATTCCCAATTCAGAATGGCAAAAACTAGAGGCGGGATTAAAGCAAAGAACCCAAGCTTTGAACATGTTTCTTCAGGATGTCTACAATGAGCGAAACATTCTAAAGGATGGTATAGTCCCTTCAGATCTTATCCTTAAGAGTAAGGATTACCTTGAGCCTTGTATAGGACTAACCCCACCTAAGGGTATCTGGTGTCATATTACCGGAACTGATCTAGTGAAAAGTAAGGATGGGGAATATTACATATTAGAAGATAATCTCCGATGTCCATCTGGGGTTTCCTATATGCTGGAAAGCCGTGAAATTATCAAACGCGTTTACCCGGATATTTTCAATCAAAAAGGTGTGATGCCGGTTTCTAACTATCCGACTAAGCTACTTCGGATGCTTCAGAATCTTTCGGATAAGCCTAAACCTGTGGTAGGAGTGCTTACTCCGGGAGTTTATAACTCGGCTTATTATGAACATTCGTATCTCGCCTTGCAAATGGGAGTAGAGCTGGTAAGCGGAGTAGACTTAATTGTGGAGAACAAAAAGGTATACATGCAGACCACAAAAGGCCTAGAGCAAATCGATGTGCTTTATCGCAGGATAGATGACACATTCTTGGATCCAGAGACTTTCAATCCAGATTCTATGCTGGGAGTTCCTGGCCTTTTTGAAGCTTACAAAGCTGGGAATATTGCTTTGGCAAATGCACCTGGAACTGGCGTAGCGGATGATAAGGCAGTTTATGCTTACGTTCCAAAAATCATTAAGTACTATCTTAATGAAGAACCAATATTAAATAATGTACCAACTTATCTCTGTAGAGAAGAGAAGGATAGGCAGTACGTGCTTGATCATATAGAAGAGTTGGTAGTGAAGGAAACGAATGCAGCAGGTGGCTACGGGATGCTGATTGGGCCAAAGGCAACTCCAGAGGAGCATGCGAAATTCAGAGAGCTTGTTGCAAATAATCCGACAAACTACATCGCACAGCCAACGTTGTCACTTTCTACAGTGCCGACTTTGACAGATGAAGGAATAAGTGGTAGGCATGTGGATCTGAGACCTTATATCTTGTATGGACAAGAAATTGAGGTGATTCCTGGCGCATTAACTCGAGTGGCGTTGAAAAAAGGTTCGCTGGTAGTGAACAGCTCCCAAGGTGGAGGAAGTAAGGATACTTGGGTTTTATATTAATAAACAGAAAGAATATGCTAAGTAGAGTAGCAAATAGTATTTATTGGCTAGGGAGATACCTAGAGCGCGCGGAGAATTATGCGCGATTTATAGACGTGAATTTTAACTTAATGCAAGATTTGCCACTAGATCTGAAAGAGCAGTGGCGTCCTTTGATCGCAGCTACGGGAGACTTGGGACTTTATGAGAAGAGTTGTACTGGTTACGAGAAAAATCAAGTGTTATTCTTTTTGGGGTTTGATGCAGAAAACCCAAATTCCATGGTCTCCACCATCAAAAATGCTAGAGAAAATGCCAGGATCATCCGTGAAAACCTAAGTAAGGAAACATGGGAGAAAGTCAATGAACTCTATTATATGATGCAGGAAGGCTTGGAAAAAAAGGTTTGGAAAAAAGAAGATCCAAGGCCGTTTTTTGAGAAAGTAAAAAACCAGATTTTATTGATTTATGGTATTGCTGATAGCAGTGTGGCTCGAACTGAAGGGTGGTATTTCAGACAGCTTGGTCAATTCCTAGAGAGAGCCGATAAGACTTCCAGGATGTTAGATGTGAAATATCATATTCTCTTGCCTTCAGACCAGGAGATCGGAACTCCTCTTGATTTCCTTCACTGGATGGCTTTACTGAAGTCAGTTACTGCATTCAATACCTACCGCAGATTGTATGGAAATATAGATTCTTCCTGTGTTGTAGAATTTTTGGTATTGAATAAATACTTCCCGAGATCTATCTACTACTGTATCAAAGAAGCCGAGAAATGCCTCCATAATATCTCAGGAAATCTGGGGGGTGGATATATGAATTCGCCTGAAAAGGCTATGGGCGAGCTGAGATCAAAACTGGAATTTGCAGAAGTAGGAGAGATTATTGGTTTTGGCTTGCACGAGTATTTGGATAATCTTCAGTTGAAAATTAATGAGATATCTAATTTAGTCGACTCTAACTTCTTTACTATCAGAGATAATCAGACCTATCAAACTCAAAGTCAAAATCAGAATTGATCAGGTGAAATCTCCGGGATATTAATCTGCGAAAACCCCATCTTTTGGTTTTTCGAATATATCTGAGTCAAATTCTTCATCTAAAAGCAAGGCATCTGCTATGGTGACTTGGTATTTTAAAATCTTGGTAGAGTCGTTTTCAATAGTGTAACCTGTAAGAATTCTAGGAAAAAACACACCATTTGATTCTCTGTAATCATCGTATTTCAACGCGCTAAGAGGAGGGTTTTCACTGTCATTGGAAGGAACCGAGTAAAGAACGTATTCAACTCTCTTGGTTTCAGGGTTGACCAGCATGAAGTATCGATTCTTAGGGTTTGTTGATGCTGTGTTAGTATCAAATTTTGCCTGGAACGTTGAGTATTTTTTACCATTCAATGATTTGTCCTCTACTTTTTCTACCGTCACTCCCTGATCAGTGAATACAAAGGGAATGTTGAAAAAGTAGAAATACAGGTTGTGATAGAACTTCAGGGATTCTCCGCTATAAGCTTCTCTGTTTGGGCTGATCCAAGTCTGATACCCATCAAAACCAATCTCAAAATCCGTAGTAGATAGGCGAATTTTTCTACTTTCCAGATTGATGAAAGCATTTTCCTCTATCATGATGCCCTCATGGATCATCGCATAGCTCTCTGCTTTGGCATTATACCATTTTTGCCATTCTCCGTGTGCCTCTAAAACCGCAGTGAATTCAGGAGAAAGCTCAGGAAGTGCTTTTTCTACGTTGGTTTGGCAAGAAACAATAGAGACTAGAAGTAGTAAGGAGGCAAATGTCAGGGTGATTTTTTGCATTTTGTAGCGTGTTTGGGGCTTCAATTTAGCATGAAATTGAGCGTCTTCCAACCTGATGATTTCACTAAGTTTCTTAAATAGAAACTGGTATTTAGATTAAAAAAAAGCCCGAGCATTGCTCAGGCATTTTCATTTGGTCAAACCTATCGGTTATTCTATTAACCTACCTAGTATTACTCAACTGAACTGTCTTTTAATTCTTTCTCTCGTAGGTTTTCAAAACCAAAATCTGCACTCTTCACCCATTGAATGGCTTTTGGCAATAAGGCTGCCCCGATTAATACCCCACCAATAGTGATGACATGAAGCGGATAAGTGAAATAGCTTCCCGATGTGAATACGCCTAGAATCAGTAAGGTGCTAAAAGGCATCGATACCGCTAATACGTTGATTCCCAATTCCAGATCAAAGGTTGGATTGTCTTTCTGAGCCTCATTTTCATATTCAAACTTACGTATCGCCGACATGTGTGCAAATGGCCAGAAACTCACGGCACTTTGCGGAAACACCACTGCTAGTAGTATCGCTGCCTCGGAAGGCATTGGCACTAACCAGATGAATAGACCGCTAAGCAGAAATGTAAATCCAGCTCTGAAAGTGAGTATAGAGGTAATCATGCGCAGTTGGTCCCATTTGAAAATCACGGCTATGCCGATGAAAATCAATACTAACGGAGTCATCATATCCTTCATCATCAGGATAGATTCGCTAAGGAAACCTGGCATACTTTCCATATTGAATCCAAAGCTGAGCAGAACAATTGCAATTAGAATAACCAGGTTGATCGGTTCACTTACCATGGCTATCAGCAGTTCTTTTACCTTTTGGCCATTGGATTTAGATTTGAGGTTTTGGTTTTTGTAATACCAAGACATGGCTAGTAAATAGGCTAATACTAACACGAATAGCTTATTTCCAATGTCTGACAGTGCAGCCCAAGCTAGCGCGTCATCACCCAGATACTCTACTATAAAGGGGAAACAGGTCAATCCCGGAGCCAAAGAAGGGAGAAGCAACATCAGTGTTCGCATGGCCGGTGTATCCGCTTTGACGCCAAAATATGGCAGCGAGTACTTGGTAAGGAAGATCATCACAATATTAAATACCAAAGCCAAAACCGGAAGAATCAGCAGATCCGGATTGATTTCGATTTTCAACAAGGCAACAAAGATCATTGCCGGCAAGGCGATGTTTAGAATTATGGATTTTAACCCCTTTTTCTGATCCTCATTTTGAAGTTTTTTCTGGAGAAATATCCCGATAACTATCAAAAGGAGCAGCGATAGGGTCTTCTGAAGTGCAATACTCATACGAATCCTTGTTTACTATGCGGTCACTTTTTTGAATGCATCGACGAAAATTTCCATTTCTTCCATGGTGCCCATACTTACTCTACACCAAGGTTTGTTGTCTATGTTGAATACCCGGATACCAACTCCGCTGTCGTACATGCCTTTCATAAATGGCTGTCCTTCCATTCGAAGTGGGAAAATCATAAAGCTGGTTTCGGTAGGAATGATATCGTAACCTAGAGAAGCTACTTCACCTTTGGTGTATTCTCTACATTCTGCATTCATGCTTCTACAGCTGCTGAGGAAGCTTTCTTCCTTCATGCTTGCGATAGCGCCATTTAGTGAGGTGACACAAAGTCCCATTGTACTTCTAACCATAGAAGTGATGCTCTCGATACGCTCAGGAAGTGCTACCATGTAGCCAATTCTCAATCCTGCCATTCCGTGGATTTTGGAGAAAGTTCTAGCTACAATTACATCCTTACCTTCGGCTACTAACCCTACCATAGAGCTTTCCTCTGGTTTCTGAAGGAATTCCAAATAAGCTTCATCTACGAACACCGGAGTTTTCGCTGATACTTTGGAACAGAAAGCTTTCAATTTGGTAGCATCAGTGATAGATCCGGTAGGGTTGTTTGGGTTACAGATGTAAACAAGATTCGTTTCAGAGTCGACAGCTTTTTCCATGGCATCTAGGTCATGCTGATAATCTCCTGTCAATAGCGTAGGCTTCCAGGTGGCGCCAAGGTTTTGAGCAGTATTCATCAATGACATGTAGGATGGATCTGCAGAGACTACATTCCCGCCATTCATAAACTGTACAAAGGCTACTTTTTCCAGAATATCTGAAGAACCAGGAGATAGCATGATGTGGTCTGCTGATACTCCTTCTTTCTCGGCGATCATGTCAAGAAGTATTTTTGCTTCCCCATGACCATATCTGTTGCCTAGAGAAATAGATTCTGAAATAGCTTTGATCACCTTTGGAGATGGACCATAAGGATTCTCATTTGCATTTAATTTTGCTACAATTCTCGCTTCATTGTATTGAAAAGTTGGAATGTGCTCATGTAGAATAGAATCAGGCTGATATACTGCTAGTGCTTTGTTTTTTGGCATGGCAAAAGCAGGGGCAATCGCCATAGTTCCCACAGCCATAAGGCTGGATTTGATCCAATTTCTTCTGTTAATAGAGTGGTTCATAGTAATTTTAATAAGGTTGTAGAAAGTTTTAGAGGATTGATTTTTATAAAGAATGAACGTTGTTATTTGACCCGAACAGTGTGGTATTTTCTGAAGGCGACATTTTTGTAGGTTCCTGAGAATTCAAGTCGAACCGAGCTTCCGCTTTTTGCTTCAGTTAAGCCCAGATCGGCCCATGAAATAACCAATTCAGCGCTGCCGCCTGTATCTGTCACCAGTTTGGCTACTTCATTGGTGTTATTGATGAAGACAGCGATGTTTAGGTTGGGTACAGGAATGGAGTCTATCCCTTTAGTGTAGTCTAGAATGTTGGTCTTATCGAGTTCTAGAAATCTGGATCCCACCGTGACTGGGGAAGCGGCACTGAAGGAACTTCCTTCAAGTAAAACCAATACTGGGGATGCTACATTTGGCGTAGCCAAATCCTCGGCTTCCACGCAGGATTGGGTGAACACAATAGTGGCAAACGCTGCCAGAATTAAGTATATGTTGAATGACTTTTGCATATGAATTTCAGTTGAATGATTAGAGATCGATTTTGATTAGTCTACCCACCAAAGTGGAGTTCGCATGTTGTCAGAGCCTCCTAGTTTTCTTACACCTTCGTCTAGATTTGCTTTGTTGAGGGAGTATTCGGAAGTGGGGTACTCTATTCTAGTAGGAAGTATTCCATCGTTTGAAAACACAGCGCTTGGGTTCGGTGCAGGCATCACAGGATATCCTGTTCTGCGGTATTCGTTCCAGGCCTCTACACCTTGTCCGAAAAGCGCTATCCACTTTTGAGTCATGATGCTTTCCTTAGTGACTTCGCCGATACGTGACATGTAATCACCCGGCATAGTGAGGCCTTGTTGCTTGAAAGAGGCTTTGATTGCACTTTCCAGGAATTCACTGGCATCACCCGTGATATCTCCGTCTAATGCCGCTTCGGCTTTGATGAACTCCACTTCTGCATAGGTCATTAGTACACTTGGAGCGGTTGGGTCCAAATATTTAAGTCCAATTCTCGAAGCATTGTATGTTCCGGCAGCTGCATCAGTTAGTCCATTTGGCAAGCCAGCGTAGCTTCCATCAGCCAAAGGCTGCGCATAGACTGTGATTCTTTCATCGTCAAGTGCAAGAAGTTTATTAATCAATGTGGTACTGATATTCCAATCTGATCGAGTGGAGAATACATCAAACATTTTGTTTCTACTACCGATTACATCGAAGTGAGTTAGCTCAGCTGTCTGAGAATTGCTCTCGATAACAGGATACTTGGTAGGGTTAGCCAATATTTGACTCATTATAGCCCGTGATTCTGTAGCTTTTTTAGATGCTTGTCTGTTGGCAATTCTCAATGCAAGTGAATTTGCAAAACGCTTCCATTTCATGATGTCACCGTTGAACATGATGTCACCGACTACAGCTGGTCCAGAAATAGAGAGAAGATCATTTGCTTCCATCAGGTCAGCAAGAATGCCTGCGTACACTTCCTCCATAGAATCGTATTTCGGAGAGTTGATGGCTTCTTCCGCTGTGCCCTTTAGCGCTTCAGAATATGGAATCGGTCCGAATACATCTGTGAGGTAGGCATAGGCAAATGACTGCATGACCATTGCAATGCCTACATAATTGGCATTTTCGTATGTTTTGCCTGGTCCAGATAGGGATTTTACTTTCTCGAAATTGATCAGGGATTCTTTATAGATATTGTTCCAAGTGCCGGAAGAGATGGTGAGAGGAATCTCATAACTGTCGCCTTCAGCATTGATATAGATATTTCTGGAAAGATGCTGGATCCAGCACATGGCTGCATCGATATTAAGCCTTTCATACCTGGTGCTGTGTCCCCAATATCTGTCCACTGTTACTTGTATTGCATTTGGCAAAAGCAAGGAAGGGGAGATGGCGACCGGGTTGTTTGGATCGGTATTGATTTCTTCAAAATCCTTGGTACAGGAAGTCATCGTACCAAGAGTCAGAAGAAGTATTGCGAGAGTGTATATGTATAGTCTATTCATGATAAGTTCTTAATAGTTAAAAGATTAGATCAGAATGTCACGTTAAGATTGAAGCCCAGATTACGTGTAGTGGGCATTTGGCCGTAGGCAAATCCTTGTCCGTTGCCACCCTTCATATCAACTTCTGGATCCATGTGAGGATGGTTCTTGTAAAGAATAGCCAGATTACGTCCCACGAAAGAGAGTTTCATGGTTTGGATGAACTTATTGCCTAGGAAATTTTTCGGGAATACATAGCCCAAAGACACTTCACGAAGCTTCACGAAGGTTCCGTCAAAAATTCCTGATTCATGGTAGGTACGTGGGTTCTGCGCATTCCAGAATGTTCCTGCACTAGCGATTACATCGTTTGGTACATACACTGGCGCATCTGACGTACCTATATTCATTACACCTTGACCTATTACTCCTTCTTCTCTGCCTATGGCAGTTTCAGCATATTGACCGGTTTTTCTGGCAAGGCCAGTTCCCACATCGAATATGTCTCCGCCCATTTTTACATCGATCAGCGTATTCAACTCAAGACCTTTGTATGCTAATGAGTTGGTCCATCCGCCTATCCAGTCAGGCTGAATATTTCCAAGTGTGTAAGTGCCTTCTTCTAATACAGGAAGACCATTGTTGTAGACAAGCTCTCCTTCTGGACTTCTTAGATATCTTCTTCCGTAAAGTGAGCCATAAGGCTGACCTACTCTAGCTTCAGATGTAAGCGAGTTTTGAGTGCCTAGAATATAGTTTTCAAGACCTTCCGCTAGTTCTACTACTTTGTTTCGGTTTCTGGCAAAGTTCAATGCAGTGTACCAGCTAAACCCTGATGCGGTGTTGATAGGAGTAGCGTTAATCGTAAGCTCAATTCCTTGGTTGGTGATTTTACCAGCATTTAGGATTTGACTGCTATATCCTGAAGCTGTAGAAATAGATACCGCAAGAATTTGGTTTACAGTAGACTGGTGATAGTAGGTGAAGTCTATTCCTGCTCTTCCTTCAAAAAACCTAAGATCCAAACCGACTTCTTTCCCCGTAGTGATTTCCGGTTTAAGAGTTCTATTTGCAATCTCATTTGATTCTGAATAGGTAGGCGTAGTTCCTGCCCAAAGTCCTTCAGAGGAATAAACTTGATTAAGTAAATATGGATCTGCATCATTACCGACCTGAGCTATACTTCCTCTGATTTTTGCAAATGAAAGGAAGCCCGACTGCACGTCGAAAATATCTGTCAGCACAGCAGACATAGCTACCGATGGATAGAAGAAGGAATTGTTTGAAGTAGGTAAAGTACTGGACCAATCATTTCGCCCCGTCACGTCTAGAAACAAGTAGTTGTTGAATCCAAATTGAGCGGACCCAAATACACTATTTACGACTTGTTTTCTAATCGTACTGGAAGGTGTAACTGGGCTGGCGTAGTTACCTAGGTTGTAAAGTCCATCAATGGTAAGCTGACCAACGCTTACTGAGGTGCTTTTGTAGTTATTGACCCTGTTGTTTGCCCCAGCTTGTATTTTCAAAGAAAGTCTTGGAAGCAAGTCCTTGTCAAAAGTCAAAATAACGTCACTGTTTGTTTCTTGACTGTTTAGAACTGATTCTGAATAGGAGCCAAACCTTTTGACATTGTTTTTGAAGCTTTCTGCACTGTTGATGTTTATACGGGTGTCGCTCCAGTAGTCCGTGCCTGATCGGGCCAGGATGCTGAAATGCTCGCTGATGTCGTAGTTCAGTGCTATGCTTCCTACTAAGCGGTCTTTTTCATTTGAGTTGGGTAAATACTTTTGGTTGAAAAATGGATTGGAAAAGTATTCATGTTGCCAGTTGGCATAGGGATAATCATCACCAGCTCTAAAGGTGAGTTTTTGGGTGTCATAATAGTCTTCCCAGTTTTTTAACTTGGTATAGTCCGTGTGTCTGTGAGCCCAGATGAAATCCTGACTTCCTGTAAAACCTCTGTTGTCTGAGCCTGATTTGACATACTCAGCATTCACGCTCATTTGAAGCTTTGGGATGAATTTGTAGGAAGTGTTTATCTTGAAGTTGTTACGGAAATAATCATTGTCTGCCATGATACTGGTCTGATCCAGTCTTCCCATAGATACTCGGAAGCTACCTTGATCATTTCCTCCCGATAGTGCGATGGTATTTGAGATACTTTGACCTGTTTCCCAAAAATCATCGTAGTTGTTGGGCTGAGGAAGAAGTGCGACTTTCTCAGGTGCAGAATACCAAAGTGGGACCATTCTGCCGTCCATAGGAGCGCCCCAGCTTTCATCCACACCAGCAGTTCCACGAATCCCGTCTGCATCAAATCCATTTCTTCCGTCCACATACCAAGTTCTGTAGCCAGTTCCTCCACCATAGGTATTCTGGAAATTTGGCTTTACAAGTGGATTGTCAAAGGTCATGTTGCTGTTGAATTCTATGCCTAAGCCTTTGGATCCAGATCCATTTTTGGTAGTGACCATAATGACCCCATTTGCCGCCCGCGAGCCATATAATGCTGCTGCTGTGGCACCTTTTAGAATGGTCATTTCTTTGATGTTGTCAGGACTTATCTCAGATAAGCCGTTTCCATACTGTCTACTAGAGGTTTGCTCCAGTGGAACACCATCTACTACCACTAGAGGTTCGTTGTTTCCAGCTACTGAAGATGATCCTCGGATTACGATATGGGCGCCACTGCCAGGCATGGAGTTTCCTGTTACCTGAACGCCAGCTACTCGCCCTGAAAGGCTATTTGCTACGTTAGTAGGTCGGGATTCTGTAAGGGATTTCCCATCTACACTTTGTGTGGAATAGCCCAGCGCTTTTTTGTCTCGCTCTAGTCCAAAAGCAGTTACCACTACCTCATTCAACGCCAAATCAGACGAAGCTAATTCGATGGTGAACATTGAGGTGCTTCCAACTTTGATCTCTTGAGTGGTAAATCCTATAAAAGAGACCGTCAAGATTGCGTCGGAGCTTTCATCAGGTAGGGTTAAGGAGAATTTTCCATCTATATCAGTTACCACTCCATTCATGGTTCCCTTGATCAGGATACTTGCGCCTGGAATGGGTATTTGTTCTTCGTCTACGATCACGCCAGAGATTACTCTTTCTATTTTTTGAGACGAGGGGATTTGATAAGAGAAATTGGGTAAGGTGGAAGGAGCTTCAGGTGCTGCAGAAGACTGCTCCAGCATGTAAAAGTCTCCGGCGCCTTTTCTAAAGTGAATCTGACTTCCTTTTAGAATCCGTTGAAGATTCTCCTCGGCAGTCAGTTTGGAGTTAATAGCTGCGGGGATTTTTGTTTCAGCATCTACCAAAGAAGAAGGATATGCTATAGATATGGCATATAAGTCCTCTAGTTCTTTAAGTGTAGATGCAAGATTTTTAGTATCCAACTTCTGCGTAAGGGTTGGGCCTTTGGCAAATTGTGTGAGATTTTGGCCTTCTGCGGAGAGTGGGAGCGCTAGCACTCCAGTCACCCCGACTGCCAATAGATAACGGGTAAATTTGATGAGCATAGATTAACAGGTTAGTGGTTAGAATGATAACTCGCGTTTATTTTGGGCCAATTGCTAATCATTCATAGATCTGGGTATGGTAAATACCTAGATCTCACTAGTGTAATTTTTTAGCTGCTGGTCTTTACCATAGCTTTTACTCGAACTAATCTTACTTTCATTAATATTCTTGCTTGCGATCCGGCCGAAAGGCAAGCGGTAATCTATTGTACTCGTATTGGATTCTGTTCTAGATGGATCTTGGTATCGAATAGTACTTCGATGTTTTCGATCACCTCATTTGGATTGTCTGTTAGTGGTAAGCTTCCTGAGATAAGATGATAGTTTGTTGGTGGTGTCTGATCTACTAATTCCAAATCATACAGTTCTGTGACTATGCTTAGGACTTCTTCGAGACTCTCATTTTGCATTCGAAGTTTTCTGTCTTGCCAAGCAAGAAGTTTTATAGGATCAGCCACTGTTTTGGCTTCTAGTTGATGATTTTCTACATTTAGTTTTATGGTTTCTCCAGGTACTACCATACGATTTGTATTTCCTTGTTCGCTTTGGTAGCCTAGCTTTACGCTTCCTTCTATTAGTGTTAGTTTGTGTATTGGGTGTTGGTTTTTGAGATTAAATTCAGTTCCAAAAACCTCCACTTCCATCACATCTCCTTCATTGATTACAAATCGTTTGGATTCTGCGTCTTTAGCTATTTCAAAGTATGCTTCTCCGATCAGTTCTACTTTTCTTTCAAAGCCAAAAGCCAAATTATAGGTATAAGACAACGATGAGTTGGAGTTCAGTAAGGCTGTAGAGCCATCAGGCAATTCTATTTTCAGCGTTTCATTGGAGCCCGTTTGATAAGTATGTTTTTCTAGTTTAAGTGTGGTCCAAAGCGCCCCGTTTATCGCAAGTATTACAAGTATTGAAGCTGCGATTTTTGTGTAGCTGAGAATCCTTCTTCTGTTACTTCTCTTTTTCTCATGCTTTTGAATACCAGTCTTAATATTCCCAAGTATTTTTTTCTTCAGGGCCTGCTGATCTTCTTTATTCATTTGACCTACAATGTCTGTTTCGAAAATTTCTTCGAATTCAGCATTATCATTTTGAAATAAATTGGAACTTTCTTCTGTCATGACTTCTGTCTTATACTATACATGTCAACTCAAACAGAATTATCCTCCATACTGAATAGAAAAAAAACCAACTTTTTTAATTTGGATATATTTTTTACTAAAAAAGTCTATTTATGAACCCTAAAAGTAGAATAAGTGCAAAAATGAAATGCATCAATGATGGGAACTTGGTGCTTCAGAATAAGCTTGGGGAGGTATAGCTCCCTAATTGAGGTAGGGTATGGTACTAAGTGATTCAAAAAGAGACTCTGAACCTATATAAGTAAGTACTGATAGAGTGAGTTCTCGTAGGCTGATCCGTATATCCTTTAGCGCCCGCATCAGGTGTTTTTCCACTGTGCTAACTGATATTTCAAGATTTTCAGCAATTTCAATATAGCTCAGCCCTTTTTTGAATCGGAGTTGATAGACTTTTTTCCGCTGTGGAGGAAAATCCTGTACTACTTTTTTGATGTTTGATTTCAGGTCATTAAAGAGAACCTTTTCATCTGTCGATGAGCTTTTTTGTTCGCCTTTGGATTTTTCCTGATCTGAATATTTATCTCGTATGGTCTGTGACTTGTACTGGTTAATGATACGGTAGTTTACCGAGGTAAAGAGGTAAGAGGAAAGAGATGTGTGGATATCGAGTTTTGCGCGTTTAGTCCAAAAATCAATAAATACTTCCTGCACGATTCCTTCCACGATCTCCTTTTTACCAAGTTTTTTATAGCCGAAATTGAACAGGCGCTTCCAGAAAAGGTCATAAACATCAATAAATGCTGCCTCATCACCATTCTTGATTCTTTCTATGATTTCCTGTTCGTTTAACACTTTTTCGGGCATGGGGTCTTTTACTTAATAATTGGTATGCTAAAATTGTAAAATCAGTAAAAGTTGGTTTTAAATATTCTATCAGATAGAATAATTTTTGTTAAACTATCAAAAAGTGGGTTTAAATGAAATAGAAAGTTAGAAAATTTGTTTCAAAAATCTGAAAAGAGGGCTAAAAATCGATTGCATTAAATTCAGAGTTTAAAGAGTTTGTTGACAAATAGCTAGTCATAAAGCATGCTCTTTTGATCTCCGTTTGAATCAAATAGTTGTTCTCTAATTTTTTTTAATTCTTTCTTAGATTAAATCTAAATAATAAAATACTTCCTTATTTTTGCCCCGTAATTATTCTCATTCTCTTTAACCTGACCACTTTATGCAGCCAAAGAAATCTACTACTTGGAAAAGCATTCGAAATATTTTTGACCAAATACACTTGTATGCAGGATTGATTTCTGGTTTGGTGGTTATAGCGGTTTGTTTCAGTGGGACGATTTATGTCTACAATACTGAGATCCGTGAGATGATGGATTCCGAACTTTACTTCGTGGAAGAAACGGGAGAGCGTATGTCAGCAGATGAGCTGAAAAGTTCTTTGGAGAAAAGCTCTGATTCGAATGTGGTAGGCCTAATGTGGAACGAGGAGTCTGATCGAAGTGTGCAGTTTACCTTAATTAGGGATGGAGAGGAGGGGAGAGGAAGTACTTTTTATGTCAACCCGTATTCTGCTGAGATTTTGGGAAATAGCTCTGACAAAACCTCTACAGTGGAGTTTATGGGTTATATGTTTAGCCTTCACAGGTGGCTACTTCTGGATAGAATAGAAACGCCTATTCTGGAGAGCATGAGTAACCGTGACCTTGGTAGGTTTATCAATGGAGTTGCTACGCTATTGTTTCTTCTGGGAGTGATTACAGGTATAGTGATCTGGGTTCCAAATAAAGTGAAGAATTGGAAGCAAGGTTTGAAAATCAAATGGTCAGGAAATTGGAAGCGAGTGAACCACGATCTGCATAATAGTTTGGCATTCTACGCCCTTATTTTCCTTTTTATCATGTCTGCCACTGGCCCTTTTTGGTCTTACGGGTGGTACAGAGAAGGATGGCAAAAGACTTGGGATACCTATCAAGCGCCTGCTCCGAAAGGTGAAGTTGCTGCTAAGCCAACAGCTGAAGCCAAGCCAGAACTTGCTGCTCCTATAGAAGAGGGAAACCTTGCTGTTCTTTCTTTGGAGGATATTTTCGCCAAAACGAACGCTGAGCTTCCTTATGCTGGAAATATCAGAGTTTCTCTTCCATCCAAATCTTCTGATCTCATTAGCGTGAGTAAATACAGAACGGGTTTTTTCGCTAGAGCTGGTTCTGATCAATTGACCTTATCGGCTGCGGATTTATCAGTGACTGAGGCTAATTTGTTTTCAGATTTACCTTTCCGTCAGCAAATAGGCAGATCAGTGAAGTCACTACATGTAGGAGATATTTTTGGGCCATTCTCTAAGTTTCTATGGTTTGTAGCTTGCTTGATCGCGACTTCATTGCCGATTACGGGGACTTTGATCTGGTGGAATAAGAGAAAAAAGAAACCGACTAAGAAAAAGCCAGCCGAACAGCGTGTAGCTGAAATGGCGTAACATCTTTTTGTTTTTACCACAGGAGAGCACTGAGGTTTCGCAGAGGGCGCGATTTAATGTTGTCCTGCTTTTTCGGAAACTGGACTAGAGAACTGGTGATGTGATTAATGTCAAACTTGTCCCTAGCGGGACTTTTGACTAGATCTCCAAAACTTTAAGACAATCTTAAGCAATAGAATTACTTGACTGAGATTGAATTGCTAACTTTTGCATTGAAATTCTCACTAAAGAGAATGAAAGAACATTTCTAAGGATAATTCATTGTTCACTAATCACTAGATTTCCTAGTTGCGAACTTTGCGTGATCTCTGGGGTAAAAAAATAATCATGCGAATTCTAGTCGTAGAAGATGAACCGGGTATTTCCAGCTTTTTAAAACAAGGCTTGGAAGAGGAATCCTATATCGTGAATGTCGCTGAAAACGGCGAAAAAGGACTTCAGTTGGCACTAAGTGGCGATTATGATCTTTTGTTGCTTGATTGGATGTTGCCATTAAAAAGTGGGTTGGAAGTCTGTCGGGAATTCCGAAAGCGGTTTTCAGATACCCCTGTTATTTTTCTCACCGCAAAAGACACCGTTGACGAAACGATCATCGGACTGCAATCCGGCGCAAATGATTACATCAAGAAACCTTTTCATTTTGAAGAGTTATTAGAGCGAATCCGTGTGCAATTGAGATCGAAGGTTAATTCTGAGGAGAAATACACCCTAGGTCCCATTACCCTCTTCACAAATAGACATCAGGTTTTTCTGAAAGAAGAGGAAATTCAGCTGACTCAAAAGGAGTTTGCTTTGCTGGAATACCTGATGAAAAACAAAAATCAAGTTTGCCGACGCACGCAGATTATCGAGGAGGTGTGGGATATTCACTTTGATTATAATACCGGTGTCATTGATGTGTTTATGAATTCGCTCAGAAAAAAGCTACACTTCACCACCAATGAAGACTACATCCATACGGTTCGTGGTATCGGCTATATAGCTAAGGATTTATGAGTATTTCATACAAGGAACGTATAGCGCGCCGACTGACTTTGGTCACGGCTTTGATCGTCCTCGTCGTATTTGCTATTATCTATTTGGTGGTGGATTTCACTGTAATCCAAACTATAGACCGTGAGTTGACACTTGAGACGAATAAACATGTAGGACAGATATTTTTGGTAGAGGGCGAGATTCGTTTTGCGCACATGGACGAATGGCAGGAGATGGAGCATAGTCAGATACAGCTTAATCCAATTTTCATAGAGATAGTTGATATGCAAGGCAATTCGATGGATAAGTCGCCTAATCTTGGTGAAAACCACTTGAGTTTCTCTCCAGATAGAGGGGAAAAACATGAGACCTGGACCTTGAAAACTGGGAGCAGGGAAGTTCGCCAGATGCAGATTCCGCTGAATCATTCTGGTAAGCGAGAGGGATATATGTTGGTGGCAAAATCCTTTGAGGATGCTAGGGAATTGCTCACAAACCTTAGAAATATCTTACTCTTACTTTATCCGGGAATTTTGATTTCCTTGTTTTTGTCTATGCGTTTTCTGGCGGGGAAAAGTATTCAGCCTATTCAGAAGATCATTCAGAAGACCAATCTTATCTCCCAGAGTAATCTAAATGAACGTGTCCCTGTAGCCGAGCCCAATGATGAAATTGCCCAGCTCACCCGCTCGATCAATGAGCTGCTTTCCAGATTGGAGCAGGCATTGACACGGGAGAAGCAATTTACTTCGGATGCATCACATGAGTTGAGAACTCCATTGGCAGTGATGCGGGGTACTTTGGAAGTGTTGATTCGAAAGCCTAGAACTTCTGAGGAATATGTGGAAAAAGTAAAAATGGCATTGGGAAGTATAGACCGTATGTCAGAAATGATAGATCAATTACTTTCGCTTGCCAGAGTTGGAAAGGGGAAAATGAGTAAGGATGAAGTAGAATTGATTTCTTTTGCTAAGAATTTTGCTCAGGAGTCTGCGAAAGAATCGGGGAGAGAAATCGTATTTGAAACAAATCTTTCTAAGCCGATTTTTAGGCTTGTCAATGAGAAATCACTTCAGATGATTTTGAATAATCTCCTTCAAAACGCCATCAAATACTCCGCGTCATCTACTAAAATTATTATGCAGGTAGGAAATCATGAAGGAGCTCCATTTATACTTGTTAGAGACGAAGGGAAGGGGATGGCCAGCGAATCATTAGCTAAGATTTTTGATCCATTTTATAGGGAAATTGATGAAACTGGAGCTCCTGTGCAAGGGACAGGATTAGGCCTTGCGATAGTGAGAAAACTCGCTCTAGAGTCCGATATACAAGTGGACGTGGAAAGTGAAAAAGGTAAAGGAAGTTCGTTTCGATTGATTTTTTAGCATTTAGATTTAAGGCAATCTTAAGGGAGTTTTTAGTGCATTAAGAAGGTAATAGTCCAATTTTGCAATTCAATTATTACCTCCCGCATGTTAGATAAAATTATACAATGGAGTATAGGGCATAAGCTCATTATATTCATTTTTATAGCAGCCTGGATAGGTTTTGGGCTATATTCCCTAAGTAATCTCCCAATAGGTGCAGTACCCGATGTGACCACAAATCAAGTGCAGGTGATCACTACCTCACGAAATCTCGCTACTGAAGACGTGGAAAAATACCTCACCTATCCGGTAGAATTGGAGATGGCAAATCTTCCAGGTATAGTCGAAATCCGTTCCATTTCTAAGTTCGGACTTTCGGTAGTTACCATCGTCTTCGAAGACAAAATGGGGACCTATCTCCCTCGGCAGCTGATCGCAGAGCGGATCAAAATGGCCGAAGAAAGTATCCCGGCAGGGTTTGGTACTCCAGTAATGGGACCTATCTCTACAGGTCTTGGAGAGATTTATCAATATGTGATTGATGTAGAGCCTGGCTATGAAAGCGAGTATTCTATTACGGACCTGCGTACTATCCAAGATTGGGTGGTGAGACGTCAGCTTTCTGGAATCGAAGGTGTAGTGGAGGTGAATACTTGGGGCGGTTTCCTGAAGCAATATGAAGTAGCTATCAATCCTGAGCGATTGAAGGGTATGCAAATAGACATTGCTGATGTATTCCACGCGATGGAAATGAACAACTCAATTGCAGGTGGAGGATACATTGAAAAGACAAATGAGAGTTTCTTCATTCGTGGTGAAGGGCTGGTTGCCAGCTTAGAAGACATAGGAAATATTGTTGTAGATGTAAGAAACGGAGCTCCAGTTTATATTCGGGATATAGCAGAAGTTGGCTTTGGTCATGCAAATAGATTCGGTGCCGTCACCGCAAACGGCGAAGGTGAAAAAGTGCTGGGTCAAGTGATGATGCTGAAAGGTGCAGATTCCAAAGGGACTATTGATCGGGTGAAAACTCGCTTAGAAGAAATGAAGTCTTCTCTTCCTGAAGGTGTGGTGATTAACGGATTTCTGGATCGCTCCGAACTAATAGGCAGAACTACTTTTACCATCGCAGAAAACTTGATTTTAGGTTGCTTGATCGTGGTTTTTGTGGTGGTGTTACTTCTTGGTAATTTTAGGTCTGGATTGGTAGTAGCATCGGTGATTCCTTTGGCATTACTTTTTGCACTTTCCATGATGTACATCTTTGGTGTGGATGCCAATCTGATGAGTCTGGGAGCGATTGACTTCGGGATCATCATAGATGGAGCGGTGATTATAGTGGAATACATTGCCTTCCAATTTACCAAAGCAGATAGTCAGCTTGTCGGACTTACTAAGGATCAAATACAAGAGAAGAAAGATGAGATCTCTTTCAAAGGAGCTTCCAAAATGATGCATTCAGCGATTTTTGGACAGATTATCATCATTATCGTCTTTATTCCGATTTTGTCACTTACAGGAGTGGAGGGCAAAATGTTCCGTCCTATGGCCGAAGTATTCTCCTTTGCTTTGATTGGCGCAATGATCCTTGGATTGACTTACGTGCCTGTAGTATCAGCACTTTTCCTTAAGACTACACCTCCAGGCCCAAAGAATGTCTCAACACGGATCATTAATGGGATCACCAAGGTTTACGAGCCGGCGATCACCTGGGCGTTGGATCATACCAAAGTTGTGTTGATTACCGCCTTTGGATTGTTGGTGGGTACGATCTTGATTTTCACTACCATGGGTTCTGAATTTGTGCCTACACTGGATGAAGGGGATTTTGTGATTCAACCTTTTTTGAAAACCGGAACTTCACTAAGCAACACAGTGGAAACCATCACAGAGATAGAGAAAATCCTGAAGGAATTTCCCGAAGTAAATCAGATTGTGACAAGAATAGGTGCGGCTGAGATTCCCACAGATCCCATGTCCATGGAGGAAAGTGATGTGATCGTGACTTTGAAACCGCGATCTGAATGGACTACAGTGGAAACCAAGGATGAATTGGCAGAGAAATTCAAAGAGGCACTTTCCATTATCCCAGGGATGGCATTTGAATTTACCCAGCCTATCGAAATGAGGTTCAACGAACTGATTACCGGAGTTAGAGCCGATTTGGCGATCAAGGTATTCGGCGAGGATTTGGATGTGTTGCTTAGTACTGCTCAGGAAATTGAAGCTGCCATCCAAGGTGTAGATGGTGCCGCAGATATTATTTTAGAAAAAGTGGATGGGTTGCCTCAAATGAAAATTGAATACAATAGAGGCAAAATCGCGAAGTTCGGATTGAATATTTCTGACCTGAATCAGATAGTTACCATGGGGTTTGCAGGAATGACAGCAGGAACTGTTTTCGAAGGTGAAAAGCAATTTGATCTTGTGGTAAGATTTGCAGAGCCTTTCCGCAAGGATATCAAAAATCTGGAGCAAGCATCTATTCAGCTTCCAAATGGAGGTTCAGTGCCGCTTTCGGAATTGGCAACAATCAGCTATACGAAGGGACCAGCGAAAATTTCACGGGATAATACCCAGCGAAGAGTAGTAATCGGGGTGAATGTGCGGAATAGGGATCTTCAGTCTGTAGTGGATGATATTCAGGCTATTGTGAACAATCAAATTGATTTGCCGGCAGGTTATAGAGTGGATTATGGTGGACAGTTTGAAAACCTTCAACAAGCTAGAAATAGACTTATGATTGCCGTTCCAGTTGCCCTATTCCTGATTTTTATTCTGCTCTATTTTGCATTCTCATCTACCAAAGATGCACTGATGATTTATTCAGCGATTCCACTTTCGGCAATAGGGGGAATTCTCCTACTATGGGCGAGAGACATGCCTTTCAGTATTTCTGCCGGCGTTGGATTCATTGCCCTTTTCGGTATTGCAGTGCTGAATGGAATCGTACTTATCGAACATTTCAAATCCATGGAATCGCATTATACCAATATCAAGGACTTAGTAATAAAAGGAGCAAAAGAGCGCTTAAGACCGGTGTTGCTTACTGCGGCAGCGGCGGCACTTGGCTTTTTGCCAATGGCAATCTCTAATTCGGCAGGTGCAGAGGTGCAACGTCCATTAGCAACGGTGGTAGTTGGAGGATTGATTTCTGCTACTTTCCTGACACTGATTGTACTTCCTGTTTTGTACGTATTATTCAAAACCAAATCAGGAGGATCTTCTTCCTCTTCCAAGAAAGTCTTGACTTCCTTGGTTCTGATTTCCTTGATTTCTTTTGCTGCAAAAGCACAAGAAACTCCATTAACATTGGAGCAGGCGGTAGAAATAGGATTGGAGCGAAATCTTACGCTGCAGGCTGCGGACAAGTCGCTGGAGATGGCGAATGCCAAGATCGCACAGGGCTGGAATCTGGATAAGACCAACGTTTATTATTCAGAAGATAAAAATGACATCGCTGAAAACGGAGTCTTCAATAGGAAGTGGGGAATTAGTCAAACCCTTGCCTTTCCTACACTCTATGGCGCACAAAGAAATGCGCTGGAAGCCGGAGCAGAAATGCAGCTCAGCCAATTTGAATTACAAAAGAGAAAGTTGACTGGTGAGATCAGCAAAGGATTTATTCAGGTGAAATATTGGCAGGACTTGATCCGAAACTACAATTACCTAGACTCGTTGTATTCCGAATTTTCCAGAGCTGCTTCACGCAAGTTTGAAACTGGTGAAAGCAATTATCTGGAGAAATTGACTGCTGAAGGAAAGCGTCAGGAGATTGGATTGAAGAAATCTGAGGCCAATGAGAATTATCTGATGGCATTGGATCATCTGAAACTCTTGTTGAACTGGGAAGGTGAGTTGGTGCTTGCGGAGGAAGAGATTACCCTCGACACTTCATTGATGCAAGATTGGTCTACGCACCCTGGAGTACAATACTATGAAAGTGCCGTAAGTCAATCTGGGTATCAGATTCAAACCGAAAAGCGAAAGCTTCTTCCTGATATTACCATGGACGTGTTCCGTGGGACAAATCCTGGAGCAAATGCAAAAGTCTATCCTGGATTCCATGCTGGCTTGGCTATTCCACTCTTTTTTGGTGCTCAAAAAGCTAATGTTCAAAGCAGTGAATTTCAGCAACAAAAAATTCAACTTGAAGCAGAGCAATATAGAAATCAACTGGAAAACCGAGCGCAGCAGCTACATCGACAATTGGATCAAAACATCCGCGTGATAAATTATTATGAATCTGAGGGCAAAACTCTTTCACTTCAGATACTTGAGCAAGCTCAGAGATCGTACCAAGAAGGAGAAATTGATTTTCTCCAATACGTCCAATTAATGGAAAATTCCAGGACGATCACCTTACAATACTTGCAGAGCAAATTTGCATATCAACAAACTATTTTGGAAATCAACTACCTTCTGAACTAATGAAGAATTACACTATAAAATCAATCTTGTCTATTTCGCTAGTGGCGAGCAGCTTGTTTTTCTTTCAATGCACAGGATCTGGAGCACCCGAATCAGAGGCAGTAGAAGTGGAAGCAGGAACAACTTCTGGACCTTTTATTACTGTTTCAGACAAGCAATTCGAGACCATGAAAATGACTTGGGGAAGCCCTAAGTTGGAGGAGTTTTCTGAAGGGATTTCGGTACAGGGAATGGTGAAAGTTCCTGTGGAAGGTATCCAGGAGATTTCAGCTTATTTCGGAGGCTATGTTAGTGGATTAGAGATGTTGGAAGGAGAGGCAGTTCGAAAAGGACAAGTGCTTTTCTATCTGGAGAATCCTGACTTTATCCGTTTGCAGCAGGATTTTCTGGAAGCAAATAGCCAGTTGAGTTATTTACAAGCAGAATATGAGCGTCAGAAAACTTTGTTTGGGGAGAAAATTTCTTCACAGAAGAACTACCTGAAGGCTGAAGCAGATTTTCAGTCTACAAAAGCCAAGGCAGAGAGTTTGAAGCGTCAATTGGCGATGATCAACATCAATGCAGATCAATTGAAGCCCGAAAATATTCGATCTAAAGTTCCAGTATATTCTCCTATTAATGGATTTGTAGAGGCAATTCATTTGGTTCAAGGTTCATTCTTAGATGTGGCAGGAAAAGCAATGACATTGATCAGCACCGAACATATGCATATGGAGTTAGTGATTTTTGAGAAGGATGCGGCTAGAATTCATAAGGGGCAAAAAGTGCAGATTTCTATTCCGGATCTCGCTGGTAAGAAGTTAGAAGCTGAAGTGTTTATGGTAGGAAAGTCTATTAATAGCGATCGTCAGATTAATGTTCACGCTGATTTAATTAACGAAGAAGATGAGGCTTTGCTAGTAACGGGTATGTTTGTGGAGGCGAAGTTGATTATGGATCCGAAAGAAGCTTGGGTAGTTCCAGTGACTTCGGTGATCGCATCTGAAGGACAAAACTTTGTATTGGTGCAGCGTGAAAAAACTGAAACCGGATTTAGATTGGAGAAAGTCCCAGTGCAGACAGGACTGACAAGCGAAAGTATGATAGAGCTCCTGCCAAATGAGTCATTTGATGCGAATACTGTGATTTTGACCAAAGGTGGATTTAATCTTTTGCCATAAGGGTTGCTTATTGCCACGGAGTGTGCGGTGATGCCCTGAGGGGCACAAGTAAGAGTTTTATCCGTTTATGTTACCTGACTAATCGGGAAAGGCAGGCAATACCTTCGGGGATTTACCATTAACAAGCATTTTCTCAGCTCTTCTAGTTGTCAGGTATAGTTGAAGGTTTAGGAATGGTCAGGAAGTAAAGTATCACAAAAAGAGTAACCGTGGCTGTCATAAGAAAGGCGGTAGTGGCTCCGAACTGAAACCAAATTAAACCTGTGAGTGTGCTTGCCAACATGGTGCATATGCTTTGCAGTCCGGAAAATGTCCCGATTGCTGTTGCTGTATCTTTCTTGTCGGTTATGTTTGAAATCCAGGCTTTTGAAATACCTTCGGTGGCAGAGGCATAGATACCATAAAGAAAAAATAGCCCGAAAAAAAAATATAGGTTAGTGTTGACCGACATGCCGAAATAGACGATAGAAAATAGTCCAAGGCCGATAATGAATATTTTTTTGAGCCCTACTTTGTCAGCAAGAATACCAATAGGAAAAGCAAAAAGGGCATAAATAAGATTGTAGAAAATATATACTCCGATCACCCAAGTATCGTCAAGTCCAGCTTGTTTTGCCTGAAGCAGGAGGAAAATATCAGAGCTGTTGAAAAGCGTAAAAACCAAAAGGCCTATAACGACTTTTCGGTATGCTGTAGGACTTACTTTCCAGTAATGTAGGAATGAGAAAAATGGCGTTTTGACCTTTTGGGCATGCTCTTTTACATTTTTATCCTTTAGATATAAGGAAGAAAGCACTGCCAATAGCCCTGGGATAAATGCAATATAAAAAAGTGTCTTGTAGTCTTCTGGATAGAAATACAAGTATAACAAAGCCAGTATTGGGCCAATGACTGCACCTAAGGTGTCCATGGAACGATGAAATCCAAAAACTTTTGCCTTGGTTTCTGGAGTTGCTTCGTCAGAAAGAATTGCGTCACGTGCACCTGTGCGAATACCCTTTCCAAAGCGGTCAATAGTTCGCGCAAAGAATATCCAAAGTGGAAAGGTGAAAATTGCCATCATCGGCTTGGAAATGGTGCTGAAGGCATAGCCAATTTGTACAAAAGGAACTCTTCTGCCCGAAAGGTCTGAAAGCTTACCAAAATAGCCCTTGCTAATTCCTGCCGTTGCCTCTGCTACACCTTCTAGGATTCCAATCAGTACGACTGAGAAGCCAATGGTTTTTAGGTAAATCGGCATGATGGGATATAGCATTTCGCTGGCTGTGTCAGTCAGCAAACTAACTACTGATAAAACCCAAACTGCCCTGGTTATATATTTCAAATTCTTATCCTGTTTACCAAAAATTAAAACTGAAGTACTCGTCATTTAGGATCGCCTCAGCCTTACCTAGTGATGCATTTTTTGTGAAGCTAGTTAGCCAATTTACCGGTATATGTTATTCTTTTTTTAGGTTAAAAAACTAAACTTTTTATACTGTTATAAGAGCTTGGTATAAATCATCGGTCTTCATTACCTCTATCGTGATCGGTGTGAATATATAGCGCCTTGTCTTCCCAATCCATAGGAACAGGAGAAAGAAAAGTACCAGATGGCAACCGAAAGTAGGACTGCAATCCGAGATAGCTAAAGGTCGACTTATTGAATCTTTAGACTTGGGCATTCTATTGACTTTTTTTTTACAGCTTTCAAGAGTCTATCTTGAGTGTAATAAACCCAGCTCAAATGAAGAAGTCGATCTCATTCCTCCTACTCTTATTTTCTTTTTTGTCTCTCCAAGCTCAGGAAAAATCCTGGATGCTCGGGCCTTTCCTTAGACCAGAAGCGGCCAAGCCTATTATCGCTCCGCTGAGCACAACGACTTTTGTAGATCCAATGACTGGCAAAACTGTAGCTTGGGAGTCTATGGCTACATTTAATCCGGCTGCTATAGCTAGAAACGGTGAAGTGTTTGTGCTCTATCGGGCGGAAGAAAAACTGGGAGAAAAAGAAATTGGTGGGCATACCTCCAGAATTGGTTTGGCCACCTCAGCAGATGGTTTTGCTTTTGAGCGGGAGCCTGAACCGATTTTTTACCCGAAGGAAGATAATCAAAAGGAATTTGAATGGACTGGAGGTATTGAGGATCCCCGAATCGTAGAAACTAAAGAAGGACTTTATGTCTTGACCTACACGCAATGGAATAGGGATGTGCCTAGACTCGCCGTCGCCACGTCAAAAGACTTGCGAAATTGGGAAAAACATGGGACGATTTTCAAAGATTGGAAGGATGGAAAATACCATAATACAGAATCCAAATCCGGGGCTATAGTCACTGAACTGAAGGACGGCAAGTTAACAGCGGCAAAAATAGATGGGAAATACTGGATGTATTACGGGGTGCCACACATTTGGCTGGCTACTTCAGAAGATTTGGTCCACTGGCAGCCGGTAGAAAATCATGAGGGAAATCGGGTTCCGGTACTTAGTCCTAGACCCGGATTCTTTGATTCATGGTTGGTAGAGGCAGGTCCTCCTCCAGTGCTGACCAAAGATGGAATCGTAGTGCTCTACAATGCTGGTAATTCCCAGCAAGTTGGAGTGAAAAATCTGGGAAACCGGGTCTATACGGGTGGGCAGGCACTTTTCTCTGCTACGGAGCCTTGGAAACTTCTCGATCGTGTAGAAACGCCCTTTATTCAACCAACACTCGATTTTGAAAAATCAGGGCAATACCCAGAGGGAACGACCTTTCTGGAAGGTTTGGTCTATTTTGAAGGCAAATGGTTGCTGTATTATGGAACTGCTGATAGTATGGTGGGTGTGGTAGCTGCCGAGATTGACTAATTGTCTCAACTGGGATATAAGATATGTTCTGATTCTTGTATAGGATATTAAGGTGTAGTTACAAACTCACCTAGCTGGGGCTTAAATAACTTTAGGATCTATGTTAAGTTATCCTCTTCCCTGTTTTCTGATTTAATGTACTAGTAAGTATTGTCATAAGTAAAAGGAATATTCCTAAAAAAGCCACTAGTGATGAATACCCTGTAATTGTGGAAATCTTACCAAAAAGAAAAGGCATCAGCGTAATTCCAACATAGGCACTTGCCATCTGCATTCCCATGATTTTTTGTGAATGTTTTTCTCCGAAATTCACCGGAGTTTCATGTAGTAAACTAGGGAAGATGGGAGCACATCCTAAACCAACCATCAGAAATCCAGGTAAAAGCAAAGTTTCATAAGGCATGAACAATAATCCCAATCCAATTGCAATCACAGCCTGTCCCAAATAGACCAGTTTTCGGTTGGTAAAGTAATTGGTTAAGAAACCGGAAAGCATTCTTCCTGCGGTAATACCCACATAATAAAGTGATACCAGTCTTGCTGCTTGATCTGCAGCGTAGCCCTTCTCAAAAACCAAAAAACTAGCTCCCCATAATCCGAAAGTTGCCTCAATCGTACAGTAACAAAAGAAGATCCAAAGTGCCTGTTTCAATCCAGGGATTGTTTTCAATAGGGTAAAGAGATTATCAGAATTACCTTTCTGCTCGGGATCATCTGGTTCCCGTTTTCTGTCCCAAAGTGGAAGTGAAATAATCAGGAGCACTACCAAACCGATTTGAATCCATGCGATCATGTTATAGCCTCGAGACCATGACATTCCTTTGGCTAAATACCCGGCCATTATCATGGGACCAATTGCCGCACCAACTCCCCAAAAACTATGAAGCCAATTCATATGCTTAGCTTGGTAATGGATTGCTACATAATTGTTGAGTGCAGAATCCACGCTTCCTGCACCCAAACCTAAAGGAATGCCTAGTAAACAGAGGAAAAGGAAGTTATAGGAATAAGAGAATCCCAATAGCGCTATTGCTGTCAGGAATACACTGATTGTAGTGACTTTAGCCTCTCCAAACTTCTGAATCAAACTACCACTAAAAAGACTGGAAATAACGGTGCCTGCGGCTACTATCATCGAGATTATCCCTGCATAATCGACGGGAACATTCAAAAAGTCGAACATTGCCGGCCAAGCAGATCCCAATAGTGCATCTGGCAATCCAAGACTGATAAATGCCAAATAGATGACGATAAGGAGTAGTAGCTTTTTCAAGGGTGAGAATAAAAAAGGTTTAATAAAGAAAATGAATAATGACAAGTTATCCTATGTCCTTTTTCCATTTCTGTTTTTCTACGCGTCAGTTCATTTAAAGATGATTTCATTTATGTTGAAAAGGAAAGAGAATCAAAAAATCTACTTGCTTAAATTCGGCTACAACATCCTTAAATTAGGATAAGTGGCTGAACTGATTTAGCGGGAGATTTGTAGAAATAAAAAGCAACGTTTATGACAGATAGTAAAATAGCATTAGTGACAGGCGGAAGCCGCGGTTTGGGTAGGGATATGGCGATTAATCTTGCCAAGAAGGGTATAGATGTGGTGATCACGTATCACACCAATAAATCTGCAGCAGATGAGGTAGTAGCTGAAATAGAGAAACTGGGAAGAACAGGGAAAGCCTTGCAGTTGGATACCAGCGTGGTGAAGAGTTTTGATGGATTTTTTGCGCAGCTTGCGGAATACCTGAAAGCGGAAAAGGGAAGAGACAATTTTGATTTCCTGATCAATAATGCAGGAACGGGCTTGTATGTGCCTTTCTTGGAAACTACCGAAGAGCAGTTTGACGAAATGGCAAATATCCACCTGAAAGGTGTTTACTTCCTTTCCCAAAAAGCAGTGTCTCTCCTTGCAGATGGTGGTAGGATCATCAATATTTCTTCAGGGTTATCAAGATTCAGTTTACCAAACTCATCGGCTTATGGTGCCATGAAAGGTGGAGTGGATGTGTTTACAAGATACTTGGCTAAGGAACTAGCGTCACGCAAAATCACTGCAAATGTGGTAGCTCCGGGAGCGATAGCCACTGAGTTTGGTGGAGGTGAGAATCGGGATAATGAAAAGAAAAGAGCGCTTATATCTGGTGCAACTGCTCTGGGACGCGTTGGGGAGCCAGAGGATATTGGCGGAGTAGTGGCTTTTTTATGCTCAGAGGATTCCCGCTGGATCAATGGACAACGCATCGAAGTTTCGGGCGGGATTTTTCTCTAGGAGCCGTGGAATATGGCTTCACAGACCACTTGATAGTGCAAGTTCCGATCTTTGGGACAAAGATCGGGGTGGGGGAGTTGCGCTAGGCTGAGAAAGGGCGGGAATTTAACCGTTAGATCGGAAACTTTACGACAGTACAGGATACTTCTATAATCCTTTTCTAAGTATTTTAGAAACTATGAAGAACACCTCGCCTTTTTCAAAACTGCTTTTTTTCTTTTTGCTACTTGGTAATTCTACTGCTTTTGCGCAGGAGGAAAAACCAAACATCATCTTCATTCTTACCGATGATCAGCGTTGGGATGCCTTAGGGTTTTCTGGAAATGATATTATCCAAACTCCCGAAATGGACAAGTTGGCTCAGCAGGGAGTTTACTTCAAAAATGCTTTCGTCACCACGCCTATTTGCGCAGCTAGTCGTGCAAGTGTATTGACGGGACTTTACGAGCGAACTCACGGATATACCTTCGGGCAAGAGTTAAACGAGGGTTATGCTCAGAATTCCTATCCTGCTCAACTGAGAAAATTAGGCTATGAAACCGGGTTTTTTGGAAAGTTTGGAGTGAATTATCCTGGTTTCTCCGAGTTGTTTGACGTGGGAGATAGCTACGATAGAAATGGGAAATTCGATGATAGACGCGGGTATTTCTACAAGACTATCGATAATGACACAGTTCATCTGACCAAGTACACCTCTTATCAGGCACAGGAATTCATCAAGAATCAATCTGCAGATAAGCCATTTATGCTTTCATTGAGTTTCTCTGCTCCGCATGCGCACGACTCTGCCAAAGATCAATATTTCTGGTCGGCAGACGTGGATCATTTGTATGAAGATGTGACCTTTCCTAAGCCGCTTTTGTCACAACAAAAATACTTCGATCAGCAGCCGGATTATGTGAAAGAAGGGGAGAACCGCAGGCGCTGGTACTGGAGATATGATACGCCGGAGAAATACCAGAAGAGTATGAAGGGGTATTACCGCATGATCTCGGAAGTGGATCTGGAGATCGGTAAAATCAGAAAGACGCTGGCCGAAAAAGGAATGGATAAAAACACGGTGATCATCTTCATGGGAGATAATGGCTACTTCCAAGGGGAGCGACAGCTTGCAGGAAAATGGCTGATGTATGATAATTCACTCCGAGTGCCGATGATCATCTATGACCCGAGAAATCCAGGGCATAGAGAGATCACGGACTTTGCGCTGAATATAGATATAGCACCTACTGTGCTTGAGTTTGCAACTGGAAAACTCCCACAAGAATGGCAGGGCTTGAGTCTGGCGGATTACGTAATTGGAAAAAATCCAGCACAGGACAGAAAGGAATTTGTAGCAGAGCACCTGTGGAAAGTGAATATCATTCCAGCAAGTGAAGGCCTTCGAACCAAAGATTGGAAATACTTCAGGTATCAGGATGATCTGGCTCATGAAGAGTTGTATGATCTGAAAAAGGATCCTTTGGAGAAAAAAAATCTAGCTGGAAAGAAAAGCCACAGCGACACGCTGATTGAGATGCGAGAGGTTTTTGAAAGACAAGTGAAGAAACTGGAAGCTGATAAGATTGATTGAGAAGAGCTGGTAGATATTGCGAAATGTGGGAGGGGAGAGTATTAATTATCCGATTTGAGTTCGGACTGTGAGGATCCAGTCTGGGTGAAGTAGATCCACTTTCAAGGTTGGTAAAAACCAACTAACTAACAAAGCGATGGGTGCAGCCCCTCGCTTTGTTAGTTAGCCCTTTCAGGGCCTAAAGTAAATAATTGCGCTTTTCTACTTTCCCTCCAGCCCTTCTCCATCAAACTTGATCCCATTCCAGCCGGATTGCATAAAGTTTCGGATGTTTTGATGATCAGTTCCTTCTGGATTTCCCAGGACGTCGGTTCGGTAATAATCTCCAAAAAGTGCCAGCGTCTGGTCTTGCGTGAGGTTTTGAGTCTTGGCAAAGGAAAAGATCTTGCAGCTGCCGTTATTTTGTCCGGCTTCGTTTACCGTGTCGCCGTTGGTGAAACGGGTAGGAGTGAAGTTGAAGTTTGCATCGATATATGCGAGCACATCAGTGAAAGCAATGGTTTCTGGGGATAGGGAGATTTGTTCTAAAAGATTCATAGGATTTAAATTTCAGCGCAAGATCGGGAGTTTTTAGAAATTAATCTTTTGCTTCCATTATGAGAATAGGAATTGCAAATTCCAAAAATAGTAAAGCCTAGTTGCAAACTACGCTTAGCGTGGGTTTTTAGTCTCAGTCGCAGGGTGATGACCACTGGGACTACTGGTCACTGAGACTGAACACAATTGATCGGTAAAGCAGTCTTGAGACTGCAATGTGTAGAGCACAAGCCTGCCTGTTGCAGACAGGCAGGCTTGTGCTAAATGGGCGGGGAAGATTTGTGCTAGATGGATCAAATAATTGCACCTTTGCGCCGTGGCGGGATATCTTTAATTCTCAGGTCTACCGAGATTCTGAAAAACCACCAAACCATCTTTTCCTGCCACTACGATATCTTTCCAACCGTCGCCATCTAGGTCAGCAATAGAAAAATATAGCCCGCTGCCTTTACCTTCGCCGATTGGACCATAGCTGATCATATTCTTGGTAAATGATTCTCCATTCCATTTGAAATAGTACAAACCGGCATAGTCTTTTCCTCCTGGATCTTTGCCGTTATGGGCCCGATAGCGCTTGCCGGTGACCAGTTCATTTTCACCGTCATTGTCGATGTCCACCCATTCCATGGTGTGGTATTGGGATTGGAAGGGATCTATTTCATGCTTCGCAAAGCTGATTTCATTCCCATCTTTCTTTTGCTCCAGCCAAAAAAGTCCAAAGCCATGTGCTTGTCCTATGATAATATCTGCTAATTCGTCTCCATTTACATCAGCAACAATCATTGGAATGCTGGCATCGCCTAAGTCAAAATCAGCATGATGAATCCACTTCCCAGTTTTCAGATCTGCTGGTGCTTCCAGCCAACCTTCGGAAATTACAAAGTCACCACGACCATCTCCATTGATATCACCGAAGCCTAATCCATGTCCGTGCATATCTGCCACTGGATATTTTTCAAATTGATTTGGCCCTGTCTTTTTGTAGTAGGCGAGTGCTTTTCGGGGAGTATTTGGTACGATTTCTAGCACGCCATCTCCGTCTATGTCAAATCCTCGACTGGTTTCTATGTTTCCGGTTTTGGCGATTTCGTGAGTTTTCCATTCGCTGCCGTCACCAGGATTTTCTTTCCAGACTAAGGTCCCTTCAAACCATCCTCCAGTTACAAAATCCATTTTCCCATCCTCATTTACATCCATGGGAATGGTAGAAAAATCCTCGTAATATTCTCCAAATCGCTTGATCTGCCCGATGAGAGATCGATCAAGAAAGCCTGGACCTTTATACCAAAAACTCCCGGAAACCAAATCCAGTGTACCGTCATTGTCCACATCGAAAACACCTACAGATTCGGTGCTCTCATAGGCTATCACTTGTTTTTGGAATTTCACGGTGGCCTCTTGTGCGTTGGCAAATATGGGTAATGCGGCAAAGAAAAAGGGGAGGCTTGTTTTAAGTATATTCATGGCAATGGGGTTTAGGTATTGACTAATTAATAAAATGGGTCAAAAGGAACTCAAATCCTCTGACCCATTTTTTCTTTATCCGACATCCGACATCCGACATCCGACCCACCACGGCGGGCAGGTATCCTACATCTACTTCTCCATAGGATGTGCTTTCAGCAAATCAGCAGGTTGGAAGAATCCTGTATGATCTTTGACTTCTTCACGTACCTTCTTCACCAAATCAGGCGAAATAGGCGAAGCTGAATTTCCAAAGGAATTTCTGACGTAAGTCAATACGGCTGCTACCTGTGAGTCGTCGAGCATCCCTTCGAATGGAGTCATTGGTACCTGGCCTGGATAATCTTTTCCAAGAACTGTAATCGGACCCATTACTCCTTTCAAAACTATTTTGATCAGTCGCTCTTCATTGCCAGTCACCCAAGGAGTGCCAGCAAGTGGAGGGAAACCTGAGGCACCAAGACCTAATCCATCAGGTTGATGGCAAGTGCTACAGAAGCCTTCTCTTGCAAAAATCTCCTTACCCAGAATAAATAGTTCTCTATCTGATCCTGTTAAAGAGGACTTGATGTCCTCTTCTTTTTTCTCTTTTACAGACAGTCCTGAAATATGTGCTACTGCGGCTTCATAGGCTGGAGTGATCCATTCTTCCATTTCTGTTCCTTCAGCAGCTGAAAGTACTTCGAGGCCTTCTTGACGTGGCATCCAGGATGCAGCGACAATCGCCTCAAGACGTACACGTCCGTTTTCATCCTTGATTGCTTCGGTCATCAATTCTTTTTGATTGGAAACCTGATGCCCAGTGTAGCGAAGCACTCTCACCGCTGCTGCTCTAGCTCTGTAGTCTTTTGCTTTTAGCAATTCCTCAAGTAAGTCCTGGTTTACCTTATTTATACCCCAGCTCACCCAAAGCGCTTCGAGTACATTGTGCTCATATCTTGGGTCGTTCTTGTCCAATTTGCTGGCCCATTCTGCTACTGCTTTGGCTACTTCCTCTTTATCTCTTCCACGTAGTTCACGACGAGTTCTGTAGCGGGTTCTGTACTCAGGTAGTTTTAGGTTTTCCATCAAATCAGGGATGCTTGCTCCGTCGATTTTGGCAGGAGTAACTAAAGGTCTGGATGGATAGGTGATTCTGTAGATTCTACCATGCTGATGATCTCGGAGTGGATCACGGGCGTTGTGCTGCATGTGACCGATCAGGATATTATGCCAATCCACTACATAAAGAGAACCGTCAGGTGCAATTTCCATATCTACCGGGCGGAAATTTCTATCTGTGGAAGTAAGCAGGTCTTGTCTGAATTTGGTAGAAAATCCGATTTCCTCATCGATCATTTGATGTTGTTTTGTTCCTAGGAAACCTATCGTGTTATTGATGATCATATCACCTTGCACATCTTCAGGGAAATGTCTACTAGAGATAAATTCAAGACCTGAAGTAGGTCTCACCATTTGATCTTTTTGGATCAGGTTTGCTCCTTTAGCCGTAGCATTTCCATAGCGGGAAAGTAAGGTAGCAGGCATCATGTAGTTTACATTCGGGCCGGAAGTCTCTGCGTAGAAGTTTTGTCCCCACTCGTCAAAAGCAATTCCCCAAGGGTTTGGAATGCTTACTTGAGCTACCCGCTCGAGCTTATGTCTGCTTGGCGTGTATCTGTAAAAACCACCATTAGTTGCACGAACTGGGCCGTAGGATGTTTCTACATTGGTGTGAAGGAATACTCCCTCTGCCATATAAATAGATCCTGACTCATCCGTAGTAAATGCTGAAATGGCATGGTGTGTATCGTGATCATCGAATCCACTTAGAAGGATTTCTTTTCGATCAGCTTTGTCGTCATTATTATCATCATATAGGATTATCAGGTTATTTCCCTGAGAAACATATACCCCTTCTGCTGCCAACTCAAATCCTACCGGGATATGCAGATCATCTGCAAAAACTGTTTCCTTATCGGCTTTACCGTCATTGTCTGTATCCTCATAGATCAAAAGCTTATCTGCTGGACGGGAATCACCTGGCTTATAATGTGGGTAACTTGGCATAGTTGCTACCCAAAGTCGGCCTTTGTTGTCAAAGGAAAGCTGAACAGGGTTCGCCAGATTTGGCCATTCTTCTTCAGAGGCGAAAAGCTCGATTTTGTATCCTGGAGCTACTTTTAATTTTGCCAGTGCGGCTTCTCCATATAGATATTCAAGGCTGCCATTTGCTTCAGGGTTATAGTTGGTCTCTACTTCAGGAAGCTTGGTGGTATTAGCATCAGCAGCCGCAAGGTCTTTTCTTTCGCCTTTATTTGCCATCCAGATTGCTGTGTCTCTGATCGCGGTCAACTGGCGGATTTTCTCTAATTCAAAAGGATAATTGTCAGGCCCGAAAGGATCGTATCGTCTGCCGAATACGTGTACACCATTAGGGATTTTGTAGTCATTTCTCCAAAACCAGTTTTTCTCCTGAACTGCTTCATGAACTAGTTCACGGTTTGCTTCAGTTTGGATTTTTTGCTCTCCAAAAATTTCATCTGCCAAAAGCACAGCTAATTTTTTGTAGCCAGCTTCGTTTAGCTGTGAACCATCTATTGTCAAATCTTCCTCTGTTTCCAGATACCATTGCTTACTTGGTGTGAAAGCATCTACAAATAGCACGTGGTTATTATCCGCAATCTCACGCATTGCTACGGTGTAGAGATTTAGATTTTCATTTTCAGTTTTGCCATTAGGCACATCGATTTTCTCAGAAAGATCTTCAAAAGCGATAGGAGAGACGATAACCAATTTCGGAGAAAGTGTATCGTGATATTTTTGACGAAGCGTATGCTTAATAAAGGCATCCAATTCAGCCTTGTAGTTTTCTACGCCATCGACACCTTGAAATGATTCATTGTAACCAAAAAATGAGATAATAATATCCATCTGTAGGCGGGTCAGCCATTCGTCAGGCTTCTCCAAGTGTCCTATGCTTCCTGAAGGAGTGGCATATTCTACCTGAAAATCTTCGGCTCCCGGGAAAGCCCAGGGATCGTTTGTGCCAGATCTAGGTCTAAAGCCTGGAGTGTCTCCCGGATCTGAAAGGTTTCTGATGTAGAGGTTCTTCTCAGGGTTCCTGAGTTGCATCTCGGTCTCAAAGTTCCCATAATCCATCATTCTGGATCCTAGGTTATTTCCAATCAGAGCGATTCGGCTGTTTGGTTTTAACTCGATGGTTTCCTTTTGGGTGCATTGAAAAGTAAGGAGTCCTATTATAGATAGGAGAAAGAGGTGGTGGGAGGGTTTATTAAGCATGGCTTATAAGAGGTTATACTTTTGATTTTGAGCCAAATAGTTTGTATTTGGATAATGATGTTATGTTATTTTTGTAGAAGTACAAAGAATATTTTGATTGTACTGCTTATATGATGAGTAGACGGTAAAGCTATTTGCTATACTTCACAAGTTTTTCTCGAATCAACTCATAGCCTTTTTCAGCCATGTCCCAAGGCTCAGAGAAATTCCTCCACACACCGATGGAGTTGGCAAAAGCAGGATCGTTTCTGGTGAAGCCCTCGATGGTTAACCAACCTTTATATTTCACATCAGCCAGCGCTTTAAACGTCTCGTCAAAGTTCACATGACCAGAACCTGGCGTGCCGCGATCATTCTCCGAAATATGGAAATGCCCTAACTGAGGTGCGATATACTTGATCGCATCACCCAACTTTTTCTCCTCGATATTCGCATGATGTGTATCAAACATCGCTTGTACATTCGGGTGATCTGCCTTTTTGAGCAAATAGGAAAGCTGCTCCATGGTATTGCAGAGGTAGCATTCGAATCTATTCAATGCCTCAGGGGTCAACAATACACCAGCTTGCTGGGCATAATCACCCATAGCATGTAGGTATTCTGCTGACCAATTGTATTCCTCTTCTATAGGCTCTCGTGATGCAAATACTGTGAATCCAGAATGGTATGGCCCACAAAGCACCTGAGCATTCAGATCAGCAGCACGATCGATTACCCATTTGAGTTGTTCGCTAGCCGCAGCTCGTATTTTAGCATCCTGCGAGATTGGATTTTGTTCTGGCCCCATCACGGTCACAGCTGTCACTTCAAGCCCGATATCCGCACAGTGCTTTCCTACCAGTTTGAATGATTCTTCCGGTGAACCTCCGATAAAAAATTCTGCCCCATCGTATCCTATCTTTTTCAAGCGATCGAGAACAGGCAGCAACTCTTCCGACATCTCTGCCGACCAGGCCAGCACATTAAATCCTATTTTGTTCATTATATGTTTTTTTTAACTTGCCCCCTTGAGAAAAGGGGGAGTGGCTCTTCCTGAACTTCAATCTTTCAATTAAGAATATTCGTTCGAAGTCGATGGTTTAAATTCTCATGAGGGCAATTCCCCCTTCCAAAGGGGGAAAGGGGGATTTTTTACTTATTTAAAATCACTAACCTTCATTCCCTTCCGGAAGCTATCAAAGCCAAACATGGTTGGCTCATAATTCCCGACTATTTCCACAGAAAGCTCAGGTGTAATCACCTCTGGCATATCCAAAAGCCAAAAGGAAGCATTCACGATCAAACGACGCATATCTTCCACCTGGAAGTCAATCGAAGAACCCAGCGTGCTTCCCAAAACCTTACCTGTTTTCCCGCCATCTAGAGAGTAATCTTTCGTC
>Ga0209512_1000595_pt1 | contig 56619 bp, 61 predicted proteins | sample frozenSSSSmetaG_FD_184142 | JGI IMG/M metagenome (GOLD analysis project Ga0209512, IMG submission 184142) | Glacier valley bacterial and archeal communities from Borup Fiord, Nunavut, Canada, to study Microbial Dark Matter (Phase II) -... | ecosystem: Environmental > Aquatic > Freshwater > Ice >...
AGTCGAGCGCCAACAACACGAGCACGAGTGCCCCGATCGCTCCCGCGCCGCCGAGGTTCACGAGCAGAGTGGATGCCGGGAGCCCGTAGCGCGCAAACGGCCCGGGGTCGAGAACGAGGGGCGCATCCGCGCCGCCCCCGTATGCGAGGGAGACCAGTAGTGCGGCGAGCGCGACGACCACTAGGGTCACGGGACCTGCGATGCGGGCTGCTCGTAGCACCGTGCAAGCCTACGCGCGCCTCGCTGTGCGTCGGATTAGCGCGAGACGAAGGTTGGGCTGGAACTGGGATTGCGTGACAACGACGAAGGGCGGCGACCCACGGGTCACCGCCCTTCGTGGTGGAGCGTCGTTACTTGGCGGCGGCCTTAAGCTTGCTGCCGGCGCTGACCTTCACGCCATAGCTCGCCTTGATCTGAATCGCTTCGCCGGTCTGCGGGTTGCGGCCAGCGCGAGCGGCGCGGTGGGTGCGCTCTACCGCGAGCCAACCCGGGATCGACACCTTGGTGCCTTCACCAACCGAGGTTGCCAGCACGGCGAAGAGAGAGTCGAAGACGCCATTGACAGCAGCCTGGCTCTGGCCAGACTCGGCGGCAACAGCCGCGACGAGCTCGGTACGGTTTAGTGACTTGTCAGCCATGTGATGTCCTCCTCGGACGTTGTGCGTTTGGAGTCCCGCAGTGCTAAAACCCGCGGAACCGCTTGGAATCTACCAGCTTGACTTGGTAATACCCGGCAACTCGCCCCGGTGAGCCATATCGCGGAATCTGACGCGCGAAACGCCAAACTGGGAGAGGAAGCCCCGGGGACGACCGTCGATCGCGTCGCGACCGCGAACCCGAACCGGCGACGCGTTGCGCGGAAGCTTCTGGAGACCGAGGCGCGCCGCCTCACGTGACTCATCGGTACCCGCCGGGTTGACGAGGGCCTTCTTCAGTTCCAGACGCTTGGCGGAGTAGCGAGCTACGACCACCTTGCGCTGCTCATTGCGAGCAATCTTGCTCTTCTTGGCCATAGTTAGCGCTCCTCGCGAAATTCGACGTGTTGACGGATCACCGGGTCGTACTTCTTGAGCACGAGGCGGTCGGGATTGTTGCGACGGTTCTTCTTCGTCACATAGGTGTAGCCCGTTCCGGCGGTCGAACGAAGCTTGATGATGGGACGGATGTCCTGTTGCTTTGCCATTAGATCTTCTCCCCACGGGCAAGAAGATCCTTGACAACGGCCTCGATGCCGCGGGCGTCAATCACCTTGATGCCCTTGGCGGACAAGGTGAGCGTGACGCTACGACGAAGCGAGGGTACGTAGTACTTCTTCTTCTGGATGTTCGGGTCAAAACGGCGCTTGGTGCGCCGATGCGAATGCGAAATTGCGTGACCAAAGCCGGGTACGGCTCCGGTCACCTGGCATGTAGCTGCCATGGTTGTACTCCTGTTCTGGTTACCGTGGATCATCCCTCGCGGGATGTGCCACCCAAGATCACTTGTCGGCACGCCGTGATCCTCAGACACTCATGAGGCGGCATACGTGTGGGTGGAAATGCCCAACTTCACTATGCTACGCGGCTGAGCATGCCGCACACAACCCGAAGACATCCACGACGTGGTTCGGCTCAGTGAAACCGTGCTGAGCGGCGACCGCACGCGCCCACTCCTCGACGGCATCCCCCTCGATCTCAACCGTGAGGCCGCAGGAGCGACAGATGAGGTGATGGTGGTGCTCCGGTGACACGCACGCACGATAGACGCTCTCGCCGTCTTGCTGAAGCGAGTCGGCTTCGCCGTCGACGGCGAGGTCAGCGAGGGTCCGGTACACCGTCGCTAGACCTATCGGTGAGCCAGCATCGCGCATGGCCGAGTACAGAGCTTGCGCGCTCGTGAAAGCCTCGGAATCCGAGAGTGCCGAGCGCACAGCCTCGCGCTGCCACGTGTTGCGTTTGGCCGTCATGCGCCCGTCCCAACCGCGGTTGGGCGCCGCTGTGGCAATCGGGCTCCGACAATTCGGCAGACAACGTAGATCAGAAACGAGATCGTGGTCACGTACGGGCTGATGGGGAGCCCCCCGCCGAGCGAAAGCATGATCCCGCCCACGATCGAGGTCACGGCGAACGCAACGCTCAAGAGCGGGGTCAACACGGGAGACGTCGTCACGCGCATCGCGGCCGCTGCGGGGGTGACGAGCAACGACAGCACAAGGAGCGCCCCGACTACTTGGATCGAGACCGCCACGGCAAGGCCCAGCAGCAGCATGAACGCGACTGAGAGACCGCGCACCGGCACTCCTCGCGCGCTGGCAACATCCGGGTCGACGCTCGCGAACGTTAAGGGGCGCCAGACAAACAGCAACCCGGCAATCACAACGACCGAGACGACGAGCATCGCGAGCAACTGGGGGTTGTCCACCGAAACGATTTGCCCGGTGAGCAGACCAAACTTATTGGCGCTCCTCCCGGTATATAAGGCCAAAAACAGTATTCCGAGCCCTAGCCCGAAAGGCATGAGCACCGCGATGATCGAGTTGCGATCTCGCGCACGTGCGCCCAGAAGGCCGATGAGCATCGCGGCCACAAGTGACCCCGCGACCGAGCCCGCAACAACGTTGACCCCGAAGAGAAGGGCGGCGGCCGCCCCGGCGAACGACAGCTCGCTGATGCCGTGCACGGCGAACGCGAGGTCGCGCGACATCACAAAGACCCCGATTAGCCCACCGACGACTCCGAGCAATGCGCCAGCGATGATCGAGTTGTGTACGAGCGCGAGCAGCGCGCCGTAGTCAGTGAAATTGAAGAGCTTCGACCAGAAGTCGTCCATCAGATCCCCCGTCCCGAGCCCGCGGGCAGGTCGTGCGGATCGGGAGCGTGATGATCGTGTTCGTGATGCTCGTGGGAGTCCGGTCCGCCCACCACGACGATTCGTCCCCGGCTTCGGAATACATCGACGGGCGTTCCATAAAGCTCGGACAGGGTCGAGGAAGTGAGAACCTCATCAGGCGTGCCGATCCGAAACCGGCCCGCGGCGAGGTACAGAACCTTATCGACCATGTCGAGAATCGGGTTCACGTCGTGCGTGACGAACAGAATCGCGGCCGCCGAGCGATGGCGCTGAGCGTCAATGAGCTCACTCACGTCCCGCTGGTGCGCGAGGTCGAGGGAGAGTAAGGGTTCGTCGCAGAGGAGGAGAGCCGGGTCGGCGGCGATCGACTGCCCCACACGCACGCGCTGCTGCTCTCCACCCGACAGGCTCGCAATTGGAGCGTTCGCGAAGGCTGTCGCGCCCACGGCCTCAAGCAATTCCTCGATTCGTACGCGCTCCGCCCGGCTGGAAATCGGCAATCCCCACCGTTGACCGCTGAGCCCGAGAGCAATGAGGTCGCGCGCGCGAAGCGGAGTGCCACTCTCAATGAGCTTCTGCTGGGGGATGTAGCCGATCCGGCGGTCGCCGTGCTGAACCGGTGCACCCAGCAGCCGGATGCTGCCGGAACTGACCCGCTGCTCGCCGAGCACTGCCTTCAGGAGGCTCGTCTTGCCCGTGCCGTTTGGCCCGAGCACCGCGACGAATTCGCCCGCGCCGATCGCGAGCGTGAGCTCACTCCACAACACTCGATCACCGAAACTCAGCGATGCGGACTGGAAGTCCAGCACCGCACTCACGTGAGCGCCAACCGCAAGGCGCTCACGGTCGAGTCCATCCATCGCAAGTACTCGGCACCCGCCGGGAGTGTCTCGCTCACGGGAAGTACCGGAACACCCGAGTCGTGCGCGGCCGCGAGCACTTGGTCGGTTTGTGAGCCCCCGGTTTGCGTGTTGTAGATCACCAGAGCCACCCTCTTCGTGGTCACCAACTCGAGCGTTCGATTGAGAACGTCGGGCGAGACATCCGTCCCCGCTTCAATCGCTCGTCTGAACTCGACCGGAGTGAGGTCATTGAGTCCCGCTGCCTCGACGAGGTAACCGGGCAACGGTTCGGTCATGACGACCCCGAGGTTGCCGAAATGCTGGCCAATCCCGGCAAGCCAACCCGAGAGGGAGGCGAGGTGCCCGACGTATGGCTGCGCATTCGCCTCGAAATAGGATGCGTGGTCGGGGTCGAGTGCCGCGTAGGTCGCGACGAGATGGGCGACCAGCAGCTCCATCGTGTCGAGGTGGTACCACAAGTGCTCGTTGAAGTCCGGCGTCACCGTCTTGCCTGAGATTGTCGTCACGTTCAGGACCTTCGCACCAGGGTTGTTCGCGCCCGCGAGCAGGGTGTCGACGAACGGGTCGTAGCCACCGCCGTTCTCGATCACCACATCGGCACGAGAGAGCGACAGTTGCGCACGAGCCGAGGCCTGGAAGTCGTGCGGGTCGGTAGCAGAGTCGGTGATGAGTGACGAGACATTCACGCGCGTTCCGCCGATGGAGTTCGCGATACTGCCGTAGACGTTTGTGGACGCGACGACGTTGATGAGCCCGGAGTGCGGCGCCGGTGCCGACTTCGCGCACCCCGTGAGGAGCAATAGCGCCGCAACCGCAAGCGCGGGCAGCTTCAACAGCAGCATGCAGAGTCCCGTCGGTAGTGAATCATAATGAGATTCATTATCATCAGGCTATCACGCCGAGTCGGGCGCCCTTCCGCGCCGGTTCAGTCTAGAAGCAGCGCCGGCTCCTCGAGAACGCTCGCGAGATCCGCAACGAAGCGGCTCGCGACATCGCCATCGACGATTCGGTGGTCAAAACTTGCCCCAACGGTTGTGACAAACCGCGCACGCACTTCGCCGTCGACGACCCAAGGCTTCTGCTTGATCGATCCGAGCGCGACTATAGCGGCCTCGCCGGGGTTGATGATCGGCGTGCCCGTGTCCATTCCATACGAACCGATGTTGGTGATCGTGATGGTGCCGCCCGACATCTCAGCGGGCTGTGTCTTGCCGTCGCGCGCCGTGATGGTGAGCTGCTCGAGCGCTGTCGCGAGGTCGAAGAGCGAGAGCTCTTGGGCATCCTTGACGTTGGGGACGATGAGGCCGCGCGGTGTTGCGGCCGCGATGCCGAGGTTCACATAGTGCCGAACAATGATCTCTTTGTCGGTCCAGCTCGAGTTCACGGTGGGGTTGCGACGCACCGCCCAGATCACGGCCTTGGCCATGATGAGCAGCGGGCTCACCCGGACCCCAGCGAAGTCGGGCGAGTTCTTGAGTCGCTTGACGAACTCCATCGTGCGGGTCGCATCGATATCGACGAACACGCTCACGTGCGGAGCGGAAAATGCGCTCTGCACCATGGCCGTCGCGATGGCCTTGCGCACGCCCTTGACGGGGATCCGCTCCTCTCGTTGGGCTCCCCATTCGGGTGTTTGGATGTTGCGGAACACGCTCGCCTGTGACGCCTGACGGATCACGTCGTCTCGAGTGATCTCACCGACGAGTCCGGTCGCCGTGACCTCGGTGAGGTCGACCCCTAGGTCTTTCGCAAGCTTTCTGATCGGCGGCTTCGCAATGACAGCGGATGTCGCTGCAGCGGGGACGCTCGCGGGCCGCGCAGATGCCGTCGGTGAGGCCGCATTCCCTGAGCGGCGCCGGGATGTCGCGTGGCCCGCCGCGCCGTATCCGACAAGTACCGCTGGCGCTTTCTCGGCGGGCGTTGCACCCCGCCGTGCCGTGCTTTCCGCCTCCGACACGGTAGCGGCGGTGTCCGCAATTTCACCGGCTTCCTCGGCCTCAGGCGGAAGATCGCCTGCGGCCGATAGCGGAGCCGACGAGGCGACGCTAATGATCGGTGTGCCGACCTCGACGGTCTGGCCCTCCTCAACGAGCAGCGCAAAGACGGTTCCCGCGAACGGGCTGGGGAGTTCGACGAGAGACTTCGCCGTCTCAATCTCGACGAGCACCTGATTGATGGTGACCTCGTCACCCGGCTTGACTTTCCACGAGACGATCTCGGCCTCGGTGAGACCTTCTCCCACGTCCGGAAGCGTGAATTCCGAATTCGTCATCAGTCGTGCTCCATTTCGAGGCGCCGGCCTAGTAGGCCAGTGCCCGGTCGACGGCCTCGAGAACGCGGTCCACGTCCGGGAGGTAAACGGTTTCGAGCTTCGCAGGGGGGAAAGGCGTATCGAATCCGGCCACTCGGAGCACGGGGGATTCGAGCGAGTAGAAGGCGCGCTCGGTGATAGTGGCAGCGACCTCGGAGCCGATCGAGACGAACCCCGGCGCTTCTTGAGCAACCACAGCGCGACCCGTCTTCTGCACGGAAGCCATGACGGGTCCGTAATCGATCGGCGACAGCGATCTCAAGTCGATCACCTCAATCGATGTGCCTTCTGCGGCCGCGATCTCCGCCGCCTGCAAGAGCACGTTGATCATTGGCCCGTAGCCGACGAGAGTGACCTCGGACCCCTCACGGACGACACGGCTGGAGTGCAGCGGGAAGCCGCTCTCCGAATCATCCACGTCGCCTTTAGGCCAGTACCGGCTCTTCGGCTCGAAGAACATGACGGGGTCGTTGCTTGCGATCGCCTCTTGAATCATCCAGTAGGCGTCGTGGGGACTTGACGGCGTCACGCTGCGCAGGCCCGCGGTGTGAGCGAAGTATGCCTCGGGGCTCTCCTGATGATGCTCGACGGCGCCGATATGGCCGCCATAGGGCACGCGAATCACGACAGGCATCGTGAGAGAACCCTCGTGGCGGTTCGTGAGTTTCGCCAGTTGCGATGTGATCTGGTCGAAACCGGGAAAAATAAACCCGTCGAACTGGATCTCGCACACCGGCCGGTACCCGCGCATGGCGAGCCCGATTGCGGTGCCGATGATTCCGGACTCCGCGAGTGGAGTGTCGAGCACCCGGTTCTCGCCGAACTCGGCTTGGAGTCCCTCGGTCACGCGGAAGACGCCCCCGAGCGGGCCGATATCCTCCCCCATGAGCAGAACTTTCGGGTCGTCCAACAGCGCTTGGCGCAGTCCGAGATTGATGGCCTTTGCCATGCTGAGTGATTCGACGCTCACGCGTGCTCCCCGTCCGGCCGGCCACCGGCGAGTACATCAAAAGATGTCTCGTACCTTTCTAGCCAGGACTGCTGCTCGACCATGAGCGGGTGCGGCTCCGAATAGACATTCGTGAACATCGATGAGGCCTCGGGAACTCCCAATTCGAGAGTGCGCTTGCGGATGTCCGCTGCGAGATCCTCGCCCTGGGCCACAACCTCGGCAAAGAACGCGTCACTGGCCCCCCTGCCGCGGAGGAAGGTTTCGTAGCGCGAGATGGGGTCGGCATTTCTCCAGAATTCGAGCTCTGCGGCATCCCGATATTTCGTAGGGTCGTCACTCGTCGTGTGGGCGCCCATGCGGTAGGTCAGCGCCTCGATGAAACGGGGGCCATCTCCGGAGCGGGCGGAATCCAGATTCGAACGGGTGACGGCGTAACTGGCGAGGATGTCGTTGCCGTCGATTTGCACGCTGGGGATGCCGAATCCTCCGCCTCGCAAGTAAAGCGGCGTGCGCGACTGACGCTGCACGGGAACCGAAATCGCCCAGTGGTTGTTCTGCAAGAAGAACACTTGAGGCGTCTGATAGCTCGCCGCGAAGACGAGAGCCTCGCTGACGTCACCCTGGCTTGAGGCACCATCGCCGAAGTAAACGATGACCGCTTCGTCGGCGCTGGGATTGCCGGTCCCCATGAGCCCGTCAAGTCGAATACCCATGGCATACCCGGTTGCATGCAGCGTCTGCGATCCGATGACGAGCGTGTAGAGGTGGAAGTTGTTGTTGTTCTTCGGGTCCCAGCCGCCGTGACTCAGCCCCCGTAGCATCGCGATGATCTTGATTGTGTCAATCCCACGGATGCGCGCAACCACGTGTTCGCGGTAGGCCGGAAACACGTGGTCGTGTGGACGCGCCGCGAATGCGGAGCCAACCTGGGCTGCCTCCTGGCCGAGGCTCGGAATCCACAGTGCGAGCTGCCCCTGCCGCTGCAGGTTCGCCGCCTCAACGTCGATCCGGCGGATAACGACCATCTGGCGATGGAATTCCTGCAGTTCTTCGTCGCTGAGCGCCTCAATCAGCGGCAGGTATTCGGCCGATGCGTCGCTGGTGACTAGCGTGCCCTCGCGAGAGAGCAATTGAACCGTCGCGGCGGTGTAGGGCATTCGTCTAATCTAACGTGGCCATACGTGGCCCCGTTCGTTGTGTTGCCACAACCTCTGCGGCCGCACGTAGGAGTTTCTCCACGGATGCCTCCTCGCCGACGCTGACCCGGAGACCTTCGCCGAGGGGTCGCGCCACCACTCCGTGGTCCGCAAAGACGTCGGCCGCGGCCAACGTGTTAGCGCCGGTCGGGAGCCACACGAAGTTTCCGTGTGGTCGGGGGAGGTCCCACCCCTGATCGACGAGCGCAGCGAAGATCTCGTCGCGCAAGACATTGAGTTGTGTCACCCTGCGCAACAGCTCTGGTTCGTGCGCGAGCGAGACAATCGCGGCACGTTGGGCCTGCTCGGTCACCGAGAGCGGAATGGCAACCGCTCGCGCCGCATCCATTACGTATTCCGCGCCGATCGCGTATCCGATGCGCAGCCCGGCCAGACCGTGTGCCTTCGAGAATGTGCGGAGCACGACCAGGTTGGGATAAATCGCAAGCAGTCCGGGGCCAGAAACCGCGTCCGGATCATCGACGAACTCGGCGTACGCCTCGTCGAGGATGACGAGCACGCTGGCGGGGACCTGCGCCATGAATGCCACGAACTCGTCATGGGTGACCACCGTGGAGGTGGGATTGTTGGGGCTGCAGACGATCACGAGACGAGTTCGATCCGTCACTGCCGCGGCCATTGCACCGAGATCGTGGCGATGATCGGGCGAGTTGGGCACCTCAACGGCCGTTGCCCCCGCTGCCGCGACCAGGAGGGGGTACGCCTCGAAGCTTCGCCAGGAGTACACGATCTCGTCGCCCGGCGCAGCGGCGGCCGAGATCAGTTGGGCCAACACGGAAACCGAGCCGGCACCGACCTGCACTTGTTCAGGTGAGATGGAGTGACGTAGGCCGATGCGATCCCGCAGCGCGGCCGCCGAGCCCTCCGGGTAGCGATTGACGCTACTTTCGGCAATGGCCTCGATCACTGCGGCCAATGGAGGAAACGGATTCTCGTTCGAGGACAGCTTGAAGGCGTCGGCGGCGGCTGCGCGTCCCTGCCGATATGGCACCATCGATTCGACGTCGGGGCGCAGCTTCACTCGTGGCGTGGTCACTGCATCAGCCTAGGACCGACTTGCTGATTGGATGCTTCCGTACCGTTGCGGCACATTCACGGCCCAGTGCATAGTTGACGCATGCGTCTCATCCTCGGACTACTGATAAACGCTCTTGCCCTGTGGTTGACGACCTTGATTGTCTCTGGGGTGCACGTGACTCCGTACCCTCCGGGGGGGACGCCCGAGGTAATTCTGACCTATCTTCTCGTCGCCGCAATCTTTGGGATTGTCAATGGTGTGCTCGGTAACCTGATTCGAATTGTCGCGTTTCCGCTCTACATCCTCACCCTGGGACTTCTTGCGCTGATCGTGAACGGCCTCTTGCTGCTTCTAGCAAGTTGGCTCTCGACCACGATCCTCGGGTTCGGTCTCACCGTCGACTCTTTCTGGTGGGGTGTGCTCGGAGCGTTCGTACTTGGGCTAATGAGCTGGCTCATTGGAATTGTCCTGAGGCCTCTCACGAGAAAGTCCAGCTAGCTGCAAGGTCAAGCACCGGGCGCAGCGCGCGCGAACGTGTAGGCCGTGCTCGTAACCGTGGCGGTTCCTGAAACAAACGATTCAAGTCGTGCCGATGCTCGGGCGACCTGGTAGCTTCGAGCCGAATCCATGAGCCGGGCAGTTTCTGCGTAGTAGCGCCGTTCATGAGCCGGAACCATTTCGCTCTCGGGGAGTTCGCGCCCGCCAAAGACTTCGCGCTGCACAATCACCGCATCGATGTTTTTCTGCGTTCCGCCCAAAGCGGGGATCAGGTCGTCCGTGTGCTCAACCATCACGGCAGGCACAGAATCGGGGATGACAATCTGGCCGGCTGGAGCCCCAAACGTAGTGAGCCCCGTGGTGACGAACTCGCCCGAAGCCGCAAGCATGGCCGCGGTGGCCCCGCCTTGGGAGTAGCCCGTGAACTGGACCGGGCTCGAGTCGGTCACACCGGCGAGACGCATCGCCTCGACAACCGACTGATATGCACCGCCGTGTTTTCCCGCGGCATTGGCCACATTGCTCGTGAGGTCAAAGGGTTCGGTGGATGCAACGGGGTCGAAGGTCACGGTTCCGGCGATGTACACCTCGAACCGATCGGGCGACCCGGCCTGCGAGTACCTTTCGACCACCACTTGGGCTCCTCCTTCGTGTGCAGGATCCGGGATTCGACTCAAGCGATCTTCAAAACCCTGCGGTGGGCCCACGACCTCGCGCGAGTGGGCGGCTGTGAGCTGCACCTGGCCCTCCCGGAAGAGTCCGGCGGATGCGCCTGCCCCCATGAGCGCGGACGCTGCCGCCGCAGTTCCCATCACTCCAGTGCCCGAATCCCCGAGAATGTTCGCCACAGGACGCGGTACGCCCGACAGTGCCATGAGCGCATCGTCGGTGCCCATCACTCCAGCTCGGACCGCTGCGACGGTGCTCGGACGTGACAGTGCTGCCGTCATGATTGCCGGTACGGTCACCGCTTCTCCGCGCAACACGAGAAGCGCGGCAGTCGCCGCTCCCGCACTTCCGAGAGCAGGGACGGCACCGAGGGCGAGCGGAAGCAGCGACCAGGCGAGGCCACCGAGCTCTCCCGCAAATTGCGCTCCGATTGATCCCGCGAAGTGCTCCGCATAGCCGTAGCCCTGTGCCGCGGTATCGAGGGCCCATTCGAGCCCCCGCGCTCCCATCTCGATTTCTGACATGAGCGCGACAGCTTGATGGAGATCGCTTTCCGCTTGGGCGGCGCTTACCGGACCATGTACCGCCGTGAGCCATTCAACCGAAATCATCGCGTCAATCGCGCTGAGTTCAGCGCGCAATTGGGAGGCCTCAATTGCCAGCCGGTGCAGCTGTTGCGCTGAGGAGTACAGTTCGTCGGTCGCGACCGCGGTTGACCCTGAACCCGAAATGATCAGGTCATCTGACACGTGCCGTCAGTCCTCCGGCGGCGAGAAGGGCGTCTCGTTCGACCATGTCAGCAACGGCGATCGCCGTGCGATATCGAGCCGACCTCACTGCCGCGAACCCGGCATCGACGGTCCCTCGAAGAGCGTCGATCCCTGCATCGTAAGTGTGCCGCGCCGAACCTCTCCAGAAATTCGCGGGAGCAGGGACCAGATCTCGCCTCGCGGCCTCCAATCGCATGAGCACCACGTCGAGTTGCCGTTCTTGCGTCTCCAGCGCGTAAAGCAGGGAGGCGTTAGGCGTGGGGGCTGGCGGCGGGTACATGAGATCTCCATTCAGTCCAGTCAGCATCCCCGTCCGCGCGCTAGTCGAGTGTGTTTGCTACCGGAAAGTCAAAATGGTCGCGCTACCGCGCCTGTGGAGGAGGCAATCTGCGGGAGAATGGAACATGACTTTCGAGCGCATCTTTGATGAGACCGCGCTCTTTCGAATCTGTTTTGTATGCACGGGCAACATTTGTCGTTCCCCCATGGCCGAAACCGTGTTCAAGCAACTGGTCAAGAATGCAGGCTTCGAGAACGCCGTGGCGGTGATCTCGGCGGGCACGGGCGATTGGCACGTCGGCGAGCCGTCGGATGATCGAACTCTGACGACACTCACAGCACACGGCTACAACGGCTCGGGCCACCGAGCCCGCCAGTTCGATCCGGCCTGGTTCGACAACCTCGACCTCGTGGTTGTCTTCGACCGGAGCCAGGAGCGAATACTCAACGCGTGGGCTGCGACCGAACAAGACCGCTCCAAGGTTCAATTGCTTTTGAGCTTCGACAACGAACAAGGGGCGCTCGTCGACGTGCCAGATCCCTACTATTCCGATGCCGCACTTTTCGACCAAGTGCTCGCCATGATCGAGCACGCCAGTGCCGCACTCTTTCGGCAGATCGAGCCGGGAATCAGACAGGGAGTTTCATGAGCCCACTGCCCCAACAACCCCTGAGCCCATTGGACGGTCGATACCGGGGCGCGGTTTCCGGCCTCGGGCAACACTTGTCAGAAGCAGGCCTCAACCGTGCCCGTGTTCGGGTCGAGGTGGAATGGCTCGTTTTTCTCACTGATCGTGAGTTGTTTGGCTCGCATCGAATCGATGCAGAGTCCGCGCGTGCGCTTCGCGCGTTTGCGGCCGATTTCGGCCAACCCGAACTCGATGCTCTCGCTGTTCTTGAGGCAACGACCCGACACGACGTCAAGGCGGTCGAGTACCTCGTCAGGGGAAAACTGACAGAGCTGGGCCTGACCGACGTTGCCGAACTGACCCATTTCGGGTGTACAAGCGAAGACATCAACAATGTGTCATACGCTCTCGTCATCGGCGCGGCCATGCGCGACGAGTGGCTGCCACAGTACCGGGCTGTGATTGCTGCGCTCCGCGACTGGTCACTCTCGACGCGTGACGACGTGATGCTGTCCCACACACACGGGCAGCCAGCCACGCCGACGACGGTCGGCAAAGAATTCGCGGTGTACGTTCATCGGCTCCAACGCATTGAGCAACAAACCGAAGGCACCGAGTATCTCGCGAAATTCAGCGGCGCAACGGGAACCTTCGCGGCCCACGTTGCTGCGGATGCCGAGCAGGATTGGCCCGCGCTCTCCCGGGACTTCGTGACATCCCTCGGTCTCAGCTGGAACCCGCTCACCACGCAGATCGAATCACATGACTGGCAGGCCGAGCTATACGCCCGAGTGAGTCACGCCAACCGAATACTTCACAACCTCTGCACCGATATCTGGGCCTATATCTCGATGGGATATTTCAGGCAGATTCCGCAGGAGGGCGCAACCGGTTCGTCGACCATGCCGCACAAGGTCAACCCGATTCGGTTTGAGAACGCCGAGGCAAACCTCGAACTATCGAGCGCACTTCTCGACTCGCTGGCGCAAACGCTCGTCACGTCGCGACTCCAACGTGACCTCACTGATTCGACGACTCAGCGCAACATCGGTGTAGCTCTGGGGCACTCCCTCGTGGCGCTCGACAATATCCTCCGCGGGCTCCGCGAAATCGATCTGGACCGACCCGCTCTGGCAGCGGCGCTCGACGCGAACTGGGAGATTCTCGGCGAGGCGATTCAAACCGTCATCAGGGCCGAGATTACGGCCGGACGCAGCTCAATCACCGATCCGTATGCCCTGCTCAAGGAGCTGACCCGCGGCCGCCGAATAGGCCAGTCCGAACTCGTCGCATTCATCGACGAACTCGACATCGGCGCCCCGGCGAAAGCCCGGTTGCGCGCATTGACCCCCGCAAGCTATTCGGGGCTCGCGAGCCAGCTTGTGGACTTTGTGGATGCGCCAACCGGCAACTAAGTCGGTGACTCAGTGTCCGCGGTTGCGAAGGTCGTCCCCGCGGTCAAGCACCGAACGGTCCTGGTCGGCAAGATCATCGCGCTCTTCGCTTGTCGGCGCCGTCGAGAGTGCGAGCATCGCGAGACCCACGAGCGACACAATGAAGGCGACCCCCGCGAAGATTAGGCCGAGAATCGGCTGGCGGGTGCCCATGAACACGATGAGCCCGGCGAATACGCCGAGAATTGCGGCCATCACAAGCAACTCGAGCGGGCGGAGGCGTTGCCTCCAGGTGGGCTTGGGCATTCAGGCTCCCGTCTGGGTCGGCGATGTCGTGGTCCGGCCGGCAGGGTCGTCCGTCCATTTGAGGGACAGTCCAGCAATCACCAGGTAGATGCCGATCACAATCCAGTATGCGCCGAGCAACCCGACAATAATCACAGACGCGGTGAGCTCCCGGACAACTCCGTCTGGCCCGGCGCTCGATTGGGTGAACCCCGGCGGGACGACTAATACAGCGAGCGCAAGCAGCACCGTGAGACCGCCGAGGAAGACGCCATCGCGCCGTTCTTGAGTAGCGCGGCCCTTCCGTAGACCCAGGTACAACTCAAGAAATCCAGTGACGACCGCCAAGGCAGTAATCACCAAGACGAGAAATTCCAGGCCAGCGCCCGGCACTGCGAATGAAAGGGCCCCCACGACGAGAAGAACAATGGCCTGTGCGAGCACCACCGATCGGGTCTTATCGGCCCCAGAGTCTGTGGCGACCGAGGCGATCAGAATCGCGCCCGTGCTGAGCCCAAATATCCCGAGGCTAATGAGCCCAAGCGTTGGCGAGTGCTGCGCGCTGAAGGTGATGACGACTCCGAGCGCAAGGGCGGGGACGGCTCGTGCAATGAGGAATAGCCACGCTGCAGACGAACTCGCGACAGGAGCGTCATTTGGGGTCATGGCGCGCGCCTCTTTCGCTGTGATTCTGCCGTTCACGGCGGCAGCACTCCAGCTTACGTGCCCGGCGGTAGGTCGACGAAGCGGGAGAAGTGCCCGTGGAACCCGACGGTTATCGTCCGTGTCGGCCCGTTGCGGTGCTTCGCAATGATGAGGTCCGCCTCGCCTGCGCGGGGGTTGTCTGCCTCGTAGGCACTCTCGCGATGCAGGAGGATCACCATGTCTGCGTCCTGCTCAAGCGAGCCGGACTCGCGCAGGTCAGAGAGGGCTGGCTTCTTGTCGGCGCGTTGCTCGGGGCCACGATTCAGCTGTGAGATTGCAATGACCGGCACTTGGAGTTCTTTCGCAAGCAACTTAAGCGCGCGGGAGAATTCGCTGACTTCCTGCTGGCGAGACTCGACCTTCTTGCCGCTCGTCATGAGTTGGAGGTAGTCGATGATGACCATCTTGAGCCCCACACGCTGCTTAAGCCTTCGGCACTTCGCACGGATCTCAACGAGTGTCATGTTCGGACTGTCGTCGATGTACAGCGGCGCGTCGTTGATGCGACCGCGCGTCTGGGCGATGGTCGTCCAGTCGTTTGCGTGGACCGTGCCCTTGCGCATGTGCTGAAGCGGCACGGCGGCCTCGGCGGAGAGTAGACGCATGGCGATCTCGCTACGCCCCATTTCGAGCGAGAAGATGATTGTCGGCATGTCGTGCTTAATCGCGGCAGACCGAGCAAAATCGAGCCCAAGCGTCGACTTACCGAGCGCCGGACGAGCCGCGAGAATAATCAACTGGCCCGGGTGAAGTCCGTTCGTGAGTTCATCAAGTTCTGCAAACCCGGTCGGAACCCCGACCATGCTTCCATCGCGGCCCCTGGCCGCTTCGATCTCGTCAATCGCGGTGGTTACCGCATCCGTCAATGGAACGAAGTCTTCGCTCTCGACGCCGCCCGTTACCGCATAGATCTCAGCCTGCGCACTGTTGACGAGATCAACAACCTCGCCCTCGCTCGCATACCCCATTTGCACGATCCGAGTGCCTGCCTCAACCAGCCGCCGGAGCACCGCCTTCTCGGCGACAATCGTCGAGTAGAAACCAGCGTTGGCTGCCGTAGGGACGAGAGCGGTGAGGGTGTGAAGATACTCAGCGCCGCCTGCGCGTGTGAGCTCACCTGTTTTGGTCAGCTCGTCGGTTACAGCGATCACATCGGTTGGCTCGCCGTGAGAATACAGCGACATCACTGCATCGAAGATTGTCTCGTGCTTCGGAATATAGAAGTCAACCCCGCGGACCGTCTCGATGACGTCCGCGACAGCATCCTTCGAGAGCAACATTCCACCGATCGCGCTCTGCTCGGCCAGCAGGTCGTGCGGTGGCACGCGTTCACCCCGCGGTGCGCCAGATCCGAAGTCACCCGACTGCCGCTGGTCGCCAGCGAGTCCCAGGTGAGCAATGGACATGTGACCCTCCACGGATGACGGTACGCCTCAGTTGTAGCCCGATCCGCCGACACTCCGCGCTCAGAGTCGAGTCCAGTGCCCCAGCTTCGAAGGGATTCGCCAACACTAGGGATGCCGTATGCAGCCCACAAACACGCCTGTGGATGAACATGTGTGAAACTTGCGCGAAACGCCGTGGCTCGTGTGGGCAACCTGTGGAACTCGCTGTGGAGTACGGGCATTTATTTTCAGATTCATGCTGTTTGATCAGCATTTTTGCAAATCACTCAAGCTGTGCAGAAACTTGCCTAGACTCCGACTTGAGGGTTGTCGATGCGGGGCCGGGCCTGTGTACAAATCGGTCTACTGCGTGGCCTTAACGACAGACAGCGCCGGGTCATGCGACCCGCCGCTGTCTACCCCCATTACGGGGACTACGTCACTTGCCCGCGATCACCTGGAGCGTGATGGTTGCTACGAGGTCATCGCGCAAACGCACAGTGGCTTCGTGCTCGCCCGTCGCCTTGATCGGCGACGTGATCTCGATCTTGCGCTTGTCGATGGCCCCAAGCCCCGCAGCCGCGACGGCGTCAGCGACATCGGAGGTCTTGACCGAACCGAACAGGCGTCCGCCCTCGCCCGCCTTGACGGTGAGCTTGACAGTTGCGGACTGAAGGCGAGCCTTGAGGTCCTGAGCTTCTTCAAGCGTCGCGTGCTCACGAGAAACACGCGCGGCCTTGATCGACTCGATCTGCTTTTCGCCCCCGCGGGTCCACGCCACAGCGAACCCCTGAGGGATGAGGTAGTTGCGCGCGAACCCGTTCTTGACGTCTACGACGTCGCCGGGTGCGCCGAGGCCGGTGACCTCGTGGGTGAGAATAAGTTTAGACATTGTCGCTACTCCTTAACGGCCCGAACCGGCATAGGGAAGCAGTGCCATCTCGCGGGCATTCTTCACAGCCGTCGCGATGAGGCGCTGCTCCTGAACGGAGACACCGGTAATGCGGCGGGCGCGGATCTTTCCACGCTCGGAGATGAACTTGCGCAGAGTCGCGACATCCTTGTAGTCGATGACCCCAACGCGAATCGCTTTGGCGGGAGCGGCGTTCTTGCCGTCCTTGCCTTTGCGGATGGGCTTGCGGCGATCGCCGCTGCTCTTTCCAGCCATGAGTTGTTATTCCTTTGATTCGAAGTGTTGGGCCCCGCTGAATGGTGTCCGCGTTGCGCAGCACCCTAGAGGAGGCTCAGTCGGGGATTAGAAGGGCGTCTCGTCCGAGTAGTTGCCGGGCGTGTTCCACACGTCGCCACCGGAGGCGTCGGGGGCGGATGCGGCCCACGGCTCCTCAGCGGACTGGGCGACTTGTCCGCCGCCACGTGGTGCGCTTCCGCCCTCGCGGGAGGACGCTGCACGGGTGACTTGGGCCGTCGCGTACCTCAACGATGGACCGATCTCGTCGACCTCGAGCTCGATACTTGTGCGCTTCTCGCCCTCTTTTGTCTCGTACGAGCGCTGCTTCAAGCGACCGGTTGCGATGACTCGCGAGCCCTTCGTGAGCGAACCGGCGACATGCTCGGCGAACTCGCGCCATACGCTCGCGCGCAGAAAGAGTGCATCACCGTCTTTCCAGTCGTTGCTCGCCCGGTCGAAGTTGCGCGGCGTGGATGCGATCGTGAAGTTGGCTACCGCGAGCCCGTTTTGCGTGTAGCGCAACTCCGGGTCACTCGTGAGATTGCCCACGACGGTGATGACGGTTTCGCCGGCCATGATCTACTCGGCGTCCGCAGCGGCCGGCTTAGCGGCCGGCTTGGCCGCCGGCGTAGCAGCGGCAACAGGTGCATCCGCGGTCACTGCCGCGGGGGGCTTTGTCGGCGAAGCTGCCTTGCGAGCTGCTTTCTCGTCTGCAACCTTCTTGGCCGCAGCGACTTGGGCGAAGCCCTCTTCGGCCCGGAGCACCTTGGTGCGCATTACGGCTTCGGAAAGCTTGAGCTGACGATCGAGTTCGATCGTCGCCGAGGAGTTGGCCGTGAAGTTCACGACCGCGTAGATGCCTTCCGACTTCTTGTTGATCTCGTAGGCGAGGCGACGGCGTCCCCAGACGTCAACCTTGTCGATGGTTCCCCCATCGGTACGGATGACATTGAGGAACTTGTCTAGGCTGGGTGCCACGGTGCGCTCATCGATCTCTGGATCGAGGATCACCATGAGTTCATACTGGTGCGTCACAAACCCACCTCCTTCGGACTAGAACGGTTGCAGACGATCTGCAACAGGAGGGTGTTGACGGTTGCCAAGTCCACACGGACGAAGACAACCTGCCCAGTGTAGTCATTTTTGCCAAGGAGCACTATCTCAATGAGTATTCGGGTTGCTATCGCCGGTGTGGGCAACTGCGCAAATTCGCTCATCCAAGGGGTGACCTTTTATGCGAATGTGACTGCCGGTGAGGTTGTACCCGGCCTCATGCACAATCGGGTTGGTCCTTACGCAGTCGGTGACCTCGAGTTTGTCGCGGCCTTCGATGTCGACGCTCTGAAAGTGGGAGTCGACCTCGCGGATGCCATGTGGGCGAGCGAAAACTCGACGTTCCGCTTCGCCGACGTGAGCCACACCGGCGTGACCGTTCAGCGGGGCCCAACGCTCGACGGCCTCGGAGAGTACTACCGCGAGCTCGTCACCGAGTCACCCGTCCCGGCCGTTGATGTGGCGCAGGCGCTCGCGGCGAGCCAAGCCGATGTGCTGATTTGCTATCTGCCGGTCGGATCCGAACGCGCAGCAAAGCACTACGCACAAGCAGCCCTTGACGCGGGCGTCGCGTTCGTGAATGCACTTCCAGTTTTTATCGCCAGCGACCCTGTATGGGCGGGCAAATTCGCCGCCGCGGGCATCCCCATCGTCGGCGACGACATCAAGAGTCAGCTCGGTGCGACGATTACCCACCGGGTTCTCGCTCGGCTTTTCGAGGAGCGCGGGCTCGTCCTCGATCGCACCTACCAGCTCAACGTCGGCGGCAACATGGACTTCAAGAACATGCTCGAGCGTAGGCGGCTTGAGTCGAAGAAGATCTCGAAGACGCAGTCAGTCACGAGCAATCTGGATGCGACCATCGACCCGCGAAACGTGCACATCGGCCCGAGCGATCACATTCCATGGCTCAACGACCGCAAGCTCGCGTTTGTGCGGCTCGAAGGGCACGGCTTCGGAAACGCGCCGACGTCGCTCGAGTACAAGCTCGAGGTGTGGGATTCGCCCAATTCGGCCGGTGTTGTGATCGATGCTGTGCGTCTCGCCAAAGTTGCACTCGATGCCGGAATCGGTGGTCCATTGGAGGCCGCGGCCGCGTACCTTATGAAATCACCCCCGGTTCAACACCCCGATCCCGTGGCCCGCGGCCTTCTTGAGGCCTGGATCACCGAGAACGCGAAGCCCACCACGACGTAAGTCGCTGGAGAGCGATCTCCTCGCCGAGCGGGCCCTCGTCCAGCCGAATATCGAGCAGGAACCGGTACGCCTCACCAACCTCTCGCCCGGGTGCCAGGTTGAGTGCGGCCATGATTTGCTCGCCATCGAGGTCTGGACGGACTGCGGCGACCCCTTCCGCCTCGGCGATGGCCGCAATCCGTTGTTCAAGATCGTCATAGGCAAAAGAGAGCCGGTCAGCCTTCTTGCGGTTTCGCGTCGTGACGTCGGCTCGCGTCAGGATATGCAGGCGCTCCAGAAACGGCCCAGCATCGCGCACATAGCGGCGGACGGCGGAGTCCGTCCACGCTGCGTCGGTGTAGCCGAAGAACCTCAAGTGCAACTCGATGAGCCGCGACACCGCGGCTACCGTTTCGTTGTCGAAGCGCAGGGCCCTCAATCGCTTGATCGCAAGCTTGGAGCCCACGACATCGTGGTGATGAAAGGTGACAACACCCCCAGCCTCAATGCGCCGGGTCGCGGGCTTTCCGATGTCGTGGAGGAGGGCCGCGAGCCGCAGCACAAGATCGGGGGGCGAATCTGGATTTCGCTCGCGTTCGAGATCGATCGCTTGAGTCAGCACCGTAAGGCTGTGTTCATAGACGTCCTTGTGGTGCGCGTGCTCGTCAATTTCGAGACGCAGTGCGGGGAGCTCGGGCAGTACCCGCTGAGCGATCCCCGTGTCAACGAGTAGACGGAGCCCCGGCACCGGGTCGTCGGTTCGAAGCAGTTTTGACAGCTCATCACTCACGCGTTCTACGCTGACAATCTCGAGGCGATCCGCGAGCTCCCGCATCGCGGCCACCGTTGGCTCGGCCACGGTAAAGCCCAGTTGCGAGGTAAATCGCGCGGCGCGAAGCATCCGGAGGGGGTCATCGCCAAACGACACGTCCGGCGCACCGGGGGTCGTAATCCGCTGCGCAAGCAAATCGTCGAGCCCCCCCCATGGATCTATGAGTACTCGTTCAGGTAGCCGCAGCGCCATCGCATTGATGGTGAAGTCGCGACGCACGAGGTCGCCCTGAAGCGAATCGCCAAAAGCGACGACTGGCTTACGGGAGTCTCCGCCGTAAACGTCCGCGCGATACGTTGTGATTTCGACCGTGAGGCCGTCGATTCTCGCGGCAATCGTGCCAAACTCGCGCCCCACGTCCCACTGGGCGGCAGAAATCGGAGTGACGAGGCGAAGGATCTCATCAGGAAGCGCATCGGTGGCAAAGTCGAGGTCGGTGACAGCCCGGCCGAGGAACGCATCACGCACGGGACCTCCGACGAGGGACAATTCGTGGTGAGCGGCAGAAAAAGCCGAAGCGAGCATCGCGACGGCGGGGGAGTCTGCCAGCTCGCCGAGCCTTACTATTGCCTCGGCCACGCTCATGACCCCATGATGGCACAGGCCCTTTCGGGTATGTCCGCGAGCGCTCGTGCGGCTGTCGCAACTGAATAGACTCGTGGTCATGCTGGCCGACCGCTACATTGCGCGCCGGTCTGGGCTCCGCGTTGGCCTGGGCGTCGCTCTAGCCGCGTGCATTCTGATCGCTGGATTCGGCACAGTTGCAGATACCGCCGCAGGTGCTACTTCCGTCGCCGGTGGGACAACGCAACTCGCGATCGTTGTTCCGCTCGTTCTTCCCGCGGGAACAACCGGCCTTGTTCCCGCGGCGATCCTCGCCGAATACACGTCGGCCTCGGGAATCCTTACGCGTGAGTTGGATGCGGTGCTCGGTCGAAACGTCGCGGTTGGCATCGATCCCGCCATCCTCGCCTCAATCAGGATTCTCGGGGATGCGGCACCTCCCTCCGCTCTCGCCTGGCTAGATCGCCTTGCGACGGCAAAGAATGACACTTTCGCGCTCGGCTACTCAGACTCTGACCTGACCCTTGCGACTCAGGCTGGGAGCGCTGAAGTGCTTGCGCCGCGAACCTTTGGCTTCGCCGTTGACGTGGCACGATTCGATGTCGGAGGTGCCGGCGCATCCCCCGGCGTGGCGACACCGACCAAGCCCCCATTGCCAACAACATCAAGCCTCCTTGCGTGGCCGTACACGATCAACGGTCTCGCTTGGCCGCGCGAGAATACGGTCGTTGCGCGCGACCTCGCCACTATTTCGTCGAGTGGATTCACGACGACGCTCCTGTCGTCGGCCAACGTCCGTTCCGAACTTGCCGGAATCGGCCCCGTCGACATCGACGGACACCGGGCGATTGTCACCGACGACGCGGTGTCGGTGGCGTATCGCGCAGCGTTGAACGCCTCGTCTGACGCTTCGTGGCAGGCGGCAGTCACGCGACTTCGCGAGGTGCTTGGCAAGGCCGATATCCGGTATTCAACCGTGGTTGCGACCCCGGATAGATCGTCAAGCTGGGCCGACGGCCGATTCGCCCAGACGATGGATGCGCTTTCGTCAGACTCTGGCGTTGCGGAAACGCTACTTTCCGTTGCGTTGTCCGCGCCTCCGACCGCGGCGTTGCTTGTGGCAATGCCACACACAGCAGCAACCGTGGCCGGCACCGAACAATTGCTTGCGGCCGAAGCGGCCGAGAGTGAATTTGCCACCGTTGCGGCCGACCCGACAGTGATCACCGGTGCCCGGCGGGTTGCGCTACTGGCGGTGTTGTCAAATCAAGCCGTCGCGCAAGAAGCCTTATGGCCGGGTCTCGCGGCTGGCTACCTTGCCCAATCGACGAAACTCTTGGCATCTGTCGCGGTCGTATCCACAAGCGGCGTGAACCTTTTTGCAGACCGGGCCTCATTGCCGATCACCGTGTCGAACAGCCTAAATCAGGCCGTTACCGTATTCATCACGGTGCGCCCAGACACCGGCTTGCTCACGGTCGAGGATTCACGTGTGCGACTGGACATTGAGCCCAACTCGCAGGGAAAGGGCCTCGTTCCCTTGCAGGCCATCTCGAACGGCACGGTGCGAGTGACAGTGCACCTCGAAAGCACTACACGCGTTGCCGTTGGTGCTCCGGCCCGAATCCCGATCAACGTTCAAGCGGGCTGGGAGACCCCGATCGTCGTGATTATGGCGGGACTCGTGATCCTCCTGTTCGCCGGTGGTCTGACTCGAAGTATCTACCGCAGACGCAGGGCCGCGCGTGAATGACAACGCTGCGGTCGATCCCGCCCCCTCGACTCAACCACCCGATGGCGCCGGGCTCGCGCGCGCGAGTGCCTTGCTCGCGTCGGGAACCTTTGTTTCCCGCATCCTGGGGTTCCTCAGTGCTCTCGTTCTAGCGCGAACCATCGGAATCGTCGGGGCCGGCGCTGACACGTTCACCCTCGCGAACCAACTCCCCAACAACATCTACGCGGTCATTGCAGGCGGGCTGTTGAGCGCGGTCCTGGTCCCACAAATCGTTCGAGCCGGACTCAACGACGACGGCGGTGAACGGTTCATCAACCGGCTGGTGACCCTGGGATTGGTCATCTTCCTCGCCGCAGCAGTCGCCGCCACCCTATGTGCGCCGCTGCTCGTGCGCCTGTACGCACAATCCGGCGCGCGTGGGTTTACGCCTCAGGAGCTCGCACTGGCCACGGCCTTCGCCTATTGGTGTCTCCCGCAGGTGCTCTTCTACGCGCTCTACAGTCTCGTCGGCGAGGTACTCAATGCGCGGGGGCTCTTCGGGCCGTTCACGTGGGCGCCCGCTCTCAATAACGTCATAGCAATCGGCGGTCTCGTCGCATTCATGATGCTCTTCGGGACCGATCCAGCCCACCGGGATGCCGCGACGTGGACATCCCCGATGATCGCTCTTCTCGGGGGCAGCGCCACCCTCGGAATAGCCGCTCAGTCGTTCGTGCTGTTCTTCTTCTGGCGACGTGCAGGACTTCGATATCGGCCCGAGTTTCGGTGGCGCGGTGTCGGGCTTGGGCGCGCGGGGAAAGCCGCGGCCTGGACGTTCGGCATGATCTTGATCACGCAGCTTGCGGGGATTGTTGAGACTCGGGTTGCGACGCTCGCCTCAGGGGACGCCTCGGTGGCTGTGCTGCGCTACGGATGGCTCATCTTTATGCTTCCGCACTCGATCGTCACGGTATCCATCGCCACCGCGTACTTCACGAGCATGAGCAGGCACGCGCGAGATGGGAAGCTCGCATTTGTTCGCGCGGACATTTCGGCTTCGCTGCGAAGCATCCTCGTTCTCATGGTGTTTTCGACCGCCGGGCTCATGGCGCTGGCATACCCGTTCGCGGCGGTCTTCGGCAGCGATCACGGCCAAGTGGAGGCACTCGGCGGCGTGCTCCTGGCTTTTCTGCCGGGGCTAATTCCCTTCAGTGTGCTGTTCGTTCTGCAGCGCGTCTTCTATTCACTGGAAGACACCCGAACCCCGTTCTTCATTCAGCTGGTGCAGGCGATTCTCTTTGTCGCGGGCGCGCTTATCGTGTCAACGTTCCCCACGCCGTTGATCGCCATCGGGCTCGCCGCGACGCTGACCATCGCGGGTACCGTGCAGGCGATCCTCGCTGCCGTGCTGCTTCGGCGGCGGATCGGGGGGCTCGATGGCATGCGGGTGTTCAGGCAAACGGCGTGGTTCGCTCTGGCGACGCTGCCGTCCGCGGCTGTAGGTCTCGCGATCCTGTTCGCCTTTGGGGGGTTCGGTCCTGGGGCGTTCCCGGTTTCGCCGTTCGGAAGCGTGGTCTCGATGGCCATAGCCGGCAGCGCGATGGCTCTGGTTTACGTTGCTGTGCTCGCAATTGTTCGGAACGAGGAATTGACCGCTGCGCTCGCCCCGATCGTTGCAAGGATCCGGCGAGGCCGTTAGGGCCGCGTCTCCCGGACGAGTATCGCTTCGGGCCTCCGGAATAGGCCGTCATTAGGATGTGTTGTACCCGGCATCGGCAACCTGAGGAGAAGAAAGACAGTGCGCCAGATCATCATCGTCGGGTCGGGCCCGGCTGGCTATACCGCAGGCATCTATGCGGCGCGCGCGGCCTTGTCACCGCTGCTCATCGCGAGCTCGGTCGAGGCGGGTGGCGAGCTCATGAAGACGACCGAGGTCGAGAACTACCCGGGTTTCGCCGAGGGCGTTCAGGGCCCCGAGCTCATGATGGCGATGCAGGCGCAGGCTGAGAAATTTGGCACCGAGGTCGTGCTTGACGACGTTGTGAAGCTGGAACTTGAGGGCGAAGTCAAACGGGTCACGCTCGGCAATGGCGACGTCCACGAGTCCCTCGCAGTCATCTTCGCAACGGGCTCGGCGTACCGAACCCTCGGACTCGACGATGAAACCCGTTTGAGCGGGCACGGCGTCTCGTGGTGCGCCACATGCGACGGTTTCTTCTTCCGGAACAAGACGATCGCGGTAGTCGGCGGTGGGGACTCCGCGCTCGAAGAGGCAACCTTCCTCACCCGTTTCGCTGAGAAGGTTTATCTCATCCACCGCAAAGACACGCTCCGCGCCTCAAAAGCAATGCAAGAGAGAGCGTTCGCAGACGACAAGATCGAGTTCCTGTTCAACAAGGAGGTCGCGCACATCTACGGTGATGAACTCGTCACCGGCGTTGGTCTCATCGACACGCTCGATGCAACCCAGACCACGCTCGACCTCAGCGGGCTGTTTGTCGCGATCGGAGCCGACCCGCGTACACATCTCGTCCACGGCCAGCTGAAGCTCAACCCGGACGGCACTATCGCCGTTGATGGACGATCCTCGCGCACCAACCTCCCCGGCGTGTTCGCCGCGGGAGACGTGATTGACCCCACGTACCGTCAAGCGGTCACGGCGGCCGGATCAGGCACCGTCGCCGCCCTGGATGCTGAACATTTTCTCGCGGCCCTGCCGAGAGAAGTCATTACCCGGGCTGAAGCTCAGCCTGTCGTCGCCTAGATCACACGAGTAAGGAATAACCATGTCACAAGCCCTCGATGTAACTGATGCCACATTCGCAGACGTAGTGCTCAACTCAGAAGACACCATCATGGTGGACTTTTGGGCAGAGTGGTGCGGCCCGTGTCGTGCTGTCTCCCCCATCCTCGACGCGATCGCGGCCGAGCATTCCGACAAGATCAAGATCGTCAAACTCAACGTCGACGACAATCCCCAGATGGCGATGAAGTACCAGATCACGTCAATCCCGGCGATGAAGGTGTTCCGGGGCGGCGAGGTCGTTAAGACAGTGATTGGTGCCAAGCCCAAGCCCGCGATCGAAGCCGACCTCGCGGAGTTCCTCGCCTGATAGCGGGTTCCTCGACTCAGTGCCCCGTCGCCTAACCGGCTGTGGGGCACTGTTGGTTAACCGCCACGATGGCGCACCTCCCGTATCGGGGGCGGCGAATTGCACCCGCGCTGTCATATCCTTGGATCTCCGCGACTGTTAAGGGCAGAGCATGACGACTCACGGCAATAATCTCGATCGGTGGTACAGCCACTACGCAGAGCGGACCGCGGGATTGGCCGCATCCGAAGTCCGAGCCCTGTTTGCCGTCGCCTCGCGTCCTGAGGTTGTGTCCCTCGCGGGCGGGATGCCCTATGTGTCCGCCCTGCCACAAGAGCTGATCACGGAGGCATTCGAGCGGGTAATGCGTGCTAACGGACCCGTGGCCCTGCAGTACAGTTCGGGCCAAGGCATGCCTGCGTTGCGCGAACACATTCTCGAAGTGATGGCCCTCGAGGGGATCCGCGGAAGCGTCGACGACATTGTCGTGACGACCGGATCTCAGCACGCTCTAGAACTGATAACGAAACTGTTCGTCAATCCCGGTGATGTTGTCCTCGCGGAAGCACCCAGTTACGTCACGGCGATCACCGTGTTCAAATCCTTCCAGGCCGACATCGTGCACGTCGCCATGGATGAGCTCGGTCTGGTTCCCGAGTCGCTCCGGGAGACGATCGCGCGGCTGCGTACCGCGGGGAAGTCAATCAAGTTTCTCTACACGATTCCGACCTTCAGCAACCCAGCCGGCGTCACGCTCCCGTGGGAACGTCGGCTTGAAGTGCTTGAGATCTGTCGCGCGAACGACATCCTTGTTCTAGAAGACAATCCGTATGGCCTTCTGTACTTCGATGCGCCCGCACCGCACGCTATGCGCTCGGTGGAGGAAGACGGGGTGGTCTATCTCGGGACTTTCTCGAAGACCCTCGCGCCAGGGTTCCGAGTCGGATGGGCTCTGGCGCCTCATGCGATACGAGAGAAACTCATATTAGCGAATGAGGCGGCGGTGTTGTCACCGAGCTCGTTCACACAGCACGTCATTAACGAATACCTCACCGTTGCCGACTGGAAGGCCCAGATCGAGACCTTCCGCGGTGTGTACCGCGAACGTCGCGATGCGATGCTCACGGCTCTTGGTGACTACCTACCGGATCTCAGTTGGACGACGCCCGCCGGTGGCTTCTACGTGTGGGTCACCCTGCCGCCCAATATCGACGCAAAGTCGATGCTCCCCCGGGCCGTGAAGGAACTCGTTGCGTACACGCCCGGAACCGCCTTCTACGCCGACGGCAGCGGCCGAAACCGGCTGCGGCTCGCATTCTGTTATCCCACTCCTGACTTCATCCGGGAGGGCGTCCGTCGTCTCTCGACGGTGATCAATGGCGAACAGGAGCTCCTGACAACATTCGCCCAAACGGAACCGTTGACGACGATTCGACCGAGTGCCTCGAGTTCCATGATGAACAACCCGCCCGCCAATCTCTCCTGATGCCAACCATTAACTCCGCGCGGGTGCTCGTACTCGCAGGCGGCATTTCTCACGAACGGGATGTCTCGCTCCGGTCGGGCAGACGCGTCGCTGACAGCCTTGCTGAGCAGGGGATTAGCGTCGAGCTGCGCGACCCCGACGGCTCTTTGCTGTCGTACCTCCGCACCGCACGCCCCGATGTCGTGTGGCCGGCACTTCACGGCGCAAGTGGCGAGGATGGAGCGCTGCGCGGACTTCTCGACATCATCGGGATCCCCTACGTCGGCTCGCGTTGCGATGCAGCGCGACTCGCGTGGGACAAGCCGACCGCAAAGACACTCGTGTCTCGTGTGGGGGTTCGCACGCCACAATCGATCACCCTGCCACGAGACGCATTTCGCGAGCTCGGGGCTCACAGCATTCTGGAAGAGATCTCCGAGGAATTCTCGGGGCCTCTCGTTGTCAAGCCCGCCCAGGGTGGCTCTGCGCAAGGCGTTACGATCGTGGACGACCGCTCACTCTTGCCGCGCGCGATGGTCGACGCATACACCTACTGGGATGTCGCGCTCATCGAGCAGCGGATCACGGGGACCGAGATCGCCGTGGGGATCATCGATAGTGGCGACGGGCCGGTCGCCCTGCCCGCTGTCGAGATAGCCCCACTCTCCGGCGTGTATAGCTTCGAGGCACGCTACAACGCGGGTGAGACCGAGTTCTTCGTGCCGGCCAGAATATCCCAAGAGGTTGCCGCCCGTGCCGCCGAGGCCGCACTGACGGCACACCGCGCACTGGGGCTTCGTCACCTCTCTCGCGTTGACCTCATCGTCGACGGGGCGGGGACACCGTGGTTCCTCGAAGCAAATGTCCTCCCGGGGCTCACCGAGACATCGATCCTTCCCCAGGCTCTCGAAGCGGCTGGGCATGACCTCGGGTGGGTCTATTCGGCGCTGGCCGGCGCCGCGCTGACAGAGCACCGGCCCTAGCTCGTAACTCGGTCTGTCGGCCCGTGCAACATCCGGCATCGATCGGTCCCGATGGGGGCTGCTACTTCTGGAAGCCGGTCTCGCCGAGCTCGCCCAGGATCCGGTTGAGATCACCGACCGTCGCGAACTCGATCACGATCTGTCCCTTGCTCGAGCCCAGCGTGACCTTCACGCGGGTATTCAACCGATCCGATAGCCGCTCGGCAACCTCGTTCAATTGGCCCTGCCGCTTGCCCGCGGTCGGCTTGGGCTTCGTCACCTTGGTCGCCAGCTGGCCGGCCGCCGCCTCCGCGGCACGCACGGACAGCTCCTCGTTGACGATTTTGTCTGCCAGTCGCTCCATCGCCGCGGCGTCCCCAGCAGCCAAAATGGCCCTCGCGTGCCCGGCACTCAGCACGCCCGCCGCTACCTTTCGTTGAACGCTCGCCGGGAGTTTGAGCAGCCGAATGGTGTTGGTGATCTGCGGTCGCGAACGCCCGATCTTGGCGGCGAGTTCATCCTGGGTAATGCCAAAGTCGGCCAGGAGCTGCTGGTATGCGGACGCCTCCTCCAGCGCGTTGAGGTCGGCGCGGTGGAGATTTTCGAGGAGCGCGTCCCGCAGCATGTCCTCGTCTGCGGTGTTCTTGATCACCGCGGGGATGCTCGCAAGGCCAAGTTGCTTCGTCGCGCGAAGCCTGCGCTCCCCCATGATCAGTTCAAAGTGGGGCTGCTCGGTGGCCCCCTGGATAGGCCGAACGACGATGGGCTGAAGAACCCCAATCTCGCGAATCGACACGATTAGCTCATCGAGCTCGTCCTGTCCGAATTCCTTCCGGGGCTGCTGGGCGTTCGGTGCTATGTCGTTGGGGGAGAGGTTCGCAAGTCTCGCGCCGGGCACGGCGAGCAAGCCTGGCCGATCCGTGTTGGCAGCGGGAAAGAAAACATCAACCGGACGCGCCGGGTTATCGTCCGAGTCGGCTCCGGGAATCAACGCGCCGATCCCGCGGCCGAGTCCGGTGCGCTTGGGTACCGCCATTACTTGGGTATCCCGCGGTGTGCGATTTCAGCAGCAGCCTCAAGGTAGGAGAGCGATCCGGGCGAGCCGCCGTCATAGCTGATTACGCTCTGGCCGTAGCTTGGCGCTTCCGAGATGCGAACCGACCGTGGAATGACGGTGTCGAGCACCTGGTCGGGGAAGTGATCCCTCACGTCTTGTACTACCTGATTAGCGAGATTCGTTCTCGAGTCATACATCGTCAAGAGAATTGTGGACACCTTCAGCCGGGGGTTGAGGTGACGCTCGATGAGCTGAATGTTCGTGAGCAGTTGGCTCAGCCCCTCCAGCGCGTAGTACTCGCATTGAATCGGAATGAGCACCTCGGTTGCGGCGACGAACGCGTTAATTGTGAGCAAACCAAGTGACGGTGGGCAATCGATGAATACGTAGTGGAACTGCTCCTCAGCCTCGGCTAGAAATAGCTGTAGAGCGGAACGCAACCGTTGCTCACGTGCAACCAGCGAGACGAGCTCAATCTCGGCCCCGGCAAGATGGATGGTCGCAGGCACACAATATAAGCCGTCAAACTCTGGGCTCTTCTGCACGACACCGCTCATGGGCTCGTCATTGATGATGACGTCGTACACAGACACGGTCTCAGAGCGGTGCTCGACCCCCAGCGCCGTAGAGGCATTGCCCTGGGGATCTAGATCAATAACGAGCACGCGCGCACCGGATCGGGCAAGTCCTGCGGCAAGGTTCACCGTGGTCGTCGTCTTCCCGACGCCACCCTTCTGATTAGCAACCGTGAAGATGCGAGGCTCGGGGGGGAGCGGCAAGCGCGCAGCAGCCAAAGCCTGACGTCGTCGTGTGATCTCGGCCAACTCACGCGCGAGCGGCGTCGAGTCGTCGAAGCTCGTGCTCGATTCGGCAAGATTGCCTTCGGGATGTTTCACGTGAAACCTTTGCTGGCGGGAACGGACAAGTTCGGCTGTCGCGGGGAGGACGATCAGTCCACTGTAGCCCGAAAGACTCGCGTCACCTCGGGGGTTATCCCCGTGCCTAACGTGAGCACCTCAATATCCCGTAACCGCGCCTTCCGGATCGCCCCGGCGGCAGCCTCGAGCTCGGCCGCGACGCGCTCACCCTTCAAGAAGAGCATCTCTCCGCCCTTCTTCAGGAGCGGTGCGGTCGCTGGGATCAGCTTCGAGAGCGCCGTAACGGCGCGGGCCGTGACTTGATCAAGCGGCGTATCCAGTCGTGTCTCCTCCGCGCGGGAGCGGACGATCGACACATTTGTCAGGCCGAGCCTGGCGACCTCATGCCCGAGCCAGTCGACCCGCCGTTCCATGGGTTCTATGAGCACCAAATGGGTATCAGGCCGAGCAATTGCCAGAACGAGCCCCGGTAGTCCGGCGCCGCTGCCAATGTCTCCAACCCTTCCAGAACCAAGCAGTGGGGCCACGAGCGCGCAATTCACGATGTGACGCGACCACAACCGCGGAAGCTCGAGCGGGCCGAGTAAGCCCAAGTCTTCGCCGTAGCGAGCGAGGTCAGCGACGAACGAGCGCATCATCGGCATGCGTTCCATGCCCACGACCGATACCGCAAACTCCGGTTCGAACTCGACCTCCCCGACGGGGGAACTGTTCGACGTCGGGCTCAATGTTTCACGTGAAACTACGCGCGCGTAATTACGGTGTGGCGATCTCGCCCTTCACCCTCGGATGCCGACGCAAAGCCGCGCTCCGAGACGATGTCGTGCACGAGTTTGCGCTCGTAAGAGGACATCGCCGGGAGGGATGCGGCTTCCGCGCCGGCCTCGATGCGCTCAACCGCGCGGTCAACTAAGAACGCAAGTTCTGCCACACGGGCGTCACGAGACCCTCCAATATCCAGGATAAGCCGCGAGTACGAGCCTGTCTTGGTCTGAACAGCGATCCGCGTCAGCTCCTGCAGCGCGTTCACCGTGTCCGGGCGCGAAAGCACACGAAGGTTAGTTCCCTCGCTTGCTGTTACCGAGAGGTACGCTCGTCCGCCCCGCGTGTCAATTTCGATGTCGCCGTCAAGGTCGGTGATGTCGAGAAGCTCCTCGATGTAATCCGCGGCAATGTCACCTTCTTCTTCGAGCTGGCCAGCAGTTGCGGGGATGGCATCGATCGCAACCGCTAGTTCCTCGACCGTCTCGGGTGCTTCCGAATCTGCCAGTTCGCTCATCGCTTGTTGTTTCCGTTCTTCTTCTTCGCCCGGGTTTTACCAACGGGCTGCTGCCGCTGAACGTTCTTGTTCTCTTCGATGGCGACCGTGCCGTCACCGGCAGTTGCCACCTCGGGGAGCTGCTTCCGTTGCGCCCGCTTGGCGAGTCGAGCCTCGCGTGCGAGGGCGGCTTCGCTCCCGGGGGTCGGCATGTTACGAATCACTAGGAACTGCTGGACCATCGTCCAGAAGTTCGAGACGAGCCAGTAGAACATCACGCCGAGCGGGAACGTGAACCCGGAGAACGCGAATACGAGAGGCAGCAGGTAGAGAAGGATCCGCTGTTGGCGGAACATCGGACTTGCCTTCATCTCCGCCGATTGGTTCTTCGACATGATCTGAAGCTGAGTAATGAACTGCGACGCCGTCATGAGGATCACCATGACAACCGCGATGATCTGCACTGCCGGGGTACTCGCGCTCTGAAACGACTCATGCAGAGGCGCGATCCCGAACAGCGACGATGTACCGAATGACTTTGAAAGGTCGGCGTCGAGCAACCCGACCCCGGGATTCCGGCTGCCGTCCGGATTGACGTGCTGGGCGTTGCTCAGCACAGAGAAGAGGCTGAAGAAGATCGGCATCTGAAGCAAGAGCGGGAGGCACGAGCTGAGCGGGTTAGTCCCGGTCTTCTTGTACATGTCCATCGTCTCGCGCGACATCGCTTCGCGCGAGAACTGGTCCTTCTTGCCCTTGTACTTATCCTGAATCTTCTTGAGCTGCGGAGCGACCTCGAGCATTCTCCGCTGACTCTGGATCTGACGGACGAAGATTGGGATCAGCGCGGCACGGATGACGAGAACCAGCCCGACAATCGACAGCACCCACGTGCCACCCGCGTCGGCGTTTAAGCTAAGCCAGGTCCAGAAGGAGTGAAATGTGACGAGGATCGCCTCGACCACCCATTTGATCGGCCAAAGAATAATGCTAAGCGGGTCCATGCGGAATTAGCCCTTTCCGTGGCTGATGGTTGAGTGCTGATCGAGCACGACAAATCCGAATCGCGTAACGGAAAAGTGGTTATGACAATGCTCCGGCACGTCGTCTACGCCACCGGCTGCCCACGGGTGACACCGAGCGATCCTGCGGGTTCCCAGCCACACTCCACGAACAACTCCATGTCCCTGGATCGCCTCAAGCGTGTATCGGGAGCATGACGGATAGTAGCGACAGACGTCGCCATACAGAGGAGAGACGACGGCCCGATACACGGTGAGGATGCCAACACACACGTTTCGCGGAAACAGCAGAATTGTGGCTGCAACGGCAGTCATGAGGGCTCCGTTGTCGACACGATACCGCGACGCACTTCGTCCACTAAGCGATCCCACTCGGCCTCCTCGCACCCCGGGAGACCGCGGACAACAACGTCGGTGCCCGCAGGCACTGCGTCGAACAAATGGAACGATACAGCTCTGAGCCGCCGACGGATGCGGTTACGAACCACAGCACCACCCACCGACTTCGAGACGATGAATCCAAATCGAACGCCAGCCGGGTTGTCCGACTCTACTGAATAGATAACCGTGTTGGTAGCCGCGGCCCTGCGCCCTCGGCGAACGACCCGGCGCAAGTCCTCAGGCCGGGTGACCCGACTCGCCTTGGCTAGCAAGAGTCGCGGGGTTACTACGCGGAAAGCTCGGTGCGGCCCTTGCGGCGACGCGCACCAAGGATCGCGCGGCCGGCGCGGGTGCGCATACGGAGCCGGAATCCGTGGACCTTCGCACGGCGCCGGTTGTTGGGCTGAAAGGTTCTCTTACTCATAGTGATAGCTCCAAGGCCCAGCCATTGCGGCCAGAAGAAGTGGGTGGCCCAAGGGCCGGAAGTCAACTAACTAAAAATACGGCCTTTAAGGGCTCTGGTCAACTCTATGCGAGCAGCCGAGCATTATCCTCACAGTTTCACCTGGGGTTGGTAACGACATGCTGTGGACAACTAAGGTGAAAGCCAGCCTTTTTCACGGAACGATAGCCCGAACGCTCGGTTCGTGGGCCCGCGGTACCTGTGGATGACCCTGTGTAGAACCCGAACTCAAGGATGTGCCCGAATGTCCGAACACCCAGACTCAGTGAACGAGATCTGGGCTTCTGTGCTCTCTCGCCTTACCGCAGATGACCGCATCACCCCACAGCTTCTCGGGTTCGTCAGCCTGGTGGAGCCGAAGGGTGTGATGGCGGGAACCCTCTACCTTGAGGTGCCGAACGAACTCACGAGGGGCATGCTCGAACAGCGCATTCGACTTCCGCTACTCAACGCGATCGCGGGATTGAGCGACGATCAGGAAGTCGCCAACTTCGCCATCGTAGTCAACCCCGACATTCAACAAGACTCGCTCGAGCACGCGAGCCAGCCCGGCGAACAGCCCTATATCGAGCCGACCGTCGTGGCGCCATCCGACGTGTCCCAGTCTCGGCGGTCTGACTCGAGGCTCAACCCCAAGTACAGCTTTGACAATTTTGTCATCGGTGGGTCAAATCGGTTCGCCCATGCTGCAGCGGTCGCGGTTGCGGAAGCCCCTGCCAAGGCATACAACCCGCTATTCATCTACGGAGAGTCTGGGCTCGGAAAAACTCACCTGCTCCACGCCATCGGACACTATGCCGAGAGCCTGTACCCGGGCATTCGAGTTCGCTACGTGAGCTCGGAGGAGTTCACCAATGACTTCATCAACTCGATCGCTAATAACCGAGCGTCCGTCTTCCAGTCGCGATACCGGGACATCGACATCTTGCTCATTGACGATATCCAGTTCCTTCAGGGAAAGGACTCCACCCAAGAGGCCTTCTTCCATACCTTCAATACACTCCACGACCACAACAAGCAGGTCGTGATCACGAGCGACCTCCCACCCAAACACCTCACGGGCTTCGAAGACCGGATGCGCTCGCGTTTCGAATGGGGCCTCATCACCGACGTCCAGGCTCCCGACCTAGAAACACGAATAGCGATCCTCCGCAAGAAAGCACAGAGCGAGAAGCTGCAAGTCGGCAACGAGATTCTCGAGTACATGGCGTCCAAGGTGTCGTCGAACATCCGCGAACTCGAAGGCACCCTCATCCGAGTGACCGCGTTTGCGAGCCTCAACAGAACTGAAGTCGATCTCGCCCTCGTGCAAACTGTGCTGAAAGACCTCATCACCCTCGATGAGGACAACGTCATCGCCCCAGTCGACATCATCAATCACACGGCCGATTACTTCAAACTCACCGTCGACGACCTCTATGGATCGTCGAGATCGCAAGCAGTAGCGACAGCGCGCCAGATCGCGATGTATCTGTGCCGTGAGATGACAAACCTGTCGCTGCCCAAGATCGGACAACTGTTCGGTAACCGCGACCACACGACAGTGATGTATGCCAACAAGAAGATCACCGAACTCATGAAGGAACGCCGCTCGATCTACAACCAGGTCACAGAATTGACCAGCAGGATAAAGCAAAACCACCGCTATAACAAGGTGTGATGGGTCAAAGAGAAGGCTCTTTCACACCCTGTGGAAACCATGTGGATAACACCGGAGACACGCCGCGCCGCCTGTTGATCTAAAACACGTCCTTGTGGAATCGCGTCGGGCCATTGGGACGCACTGAACGCGACGCCACGCAGTATCACTAGCTCACTCAACATCTGACACCGCTGTAGTTCCCAATGATCCCGCTACTGAGCACCGGTTACTCACAGTGTCTACAACGGTTATGACTATTGATCTTTAAAAGAAGAAATTGAAGGAGAAGGAACCTATGGTTTCTCGGTCCGTGCGCTGTGCCAGTATTAATGCCCAGACGTCGATCGTGTGAGAGGTGAGAAGATGAAGTTCCAGGTGAACCGGGATGTTTTCAACGAAGCGGTCTCGTTCGCGGTCAAGCTCCTGCCCCAGCGCACGACGCTGCCGATTTTGAGCGGCGTGCTGATCGAAGCACACGACGGCCACCTCATCCTGTCGTCGTTCGACTATGAAGTTTCCGCGCGCACTGAGATCGCAGCTCAGGTAGATGAGCCCGGGCGAGTACTCGTGTCCGGCCGGTTGCTGGCCGATATTGCTAGCCGCCTTCCCAACTCGCCAGTGAAGTTCTCGACCGACGAAGGGCGCATTACCGTCGCCTGTGGCGCCGGCCAGTTCACCCTGCTCAGCATGCCCGTGGAGGAGTACCCGACACTTCCTCAAATATCGGAGAGGTCGGGTATTCTTCAAGCCGACGAGTTTTCCAACGCGATTGCTCAAGTCGCGGTTGCCGCCTCTCGTGATGACGTAACGCCTGTGATCACTGGGGTTCAGTTGGATGTTTCTGAGAACAGCCTGTCTCTCGTCGCAACGGACCGTTACCGCGTTGCCGTTCGTGAGATCGCCTGGGATGCCGCATCGTCCGGGATCGTCGCCGCAACCGCACTGGTCCCGGCGCGTACTCTCATCGAGATCGGCAAGACATTTGCGCACAGTGGCTCGGTTTCTGTCGCCATCACGAGCTCAGACGATCGAGAACTGATCGCTTTCCAATCCAACAAGCGCACCGTGACGTCACTGTTGATAAAAGGTAACTTCCCCCCGGTAAAACGACTCTTTCCGGAGACCGTCGACAATTATGCGGTGATGAACACGGGGGAACTAATCGAGGCCGTGCGGCGTGTGTCACTTGTGCTCGAGCGCGAAGCGGCGCTGAGATTTACATTCACGGCGGAGGGTGTGGCCCTCGAGGCGGTCGGTTCTGAGCAAGCGCAGGCGTCCGAATCGATCGACGCGTTCCTCACCGGGGCGGAGACCGTGGTGTCGTTGAAGCCCCAGTTCCTTCTCGACGGTCTCGGGTCGGTGCATTCAGAATTCGTACGGATCTCGTTTACCCGGACAGACAATCCGAACAAACCCGGACCAGTTCTCGTCACGAGCCAGTCGTCAAAAGACCAGCCAGGCACAGACAACTACCGGTACCTTTTGCAACCCAACTTGCTGCTGCGCTAATCGCCGCGATCCCGCGCTTCTTGTCCGGCTCTAGTTAGTAGGAGCGAATCATGCATATTGGAATCGTCGGTCTGGGCAAGATGGGCAGCAGTATGCGCGAGCGCCTTCGTCAACACGCGGTTCAAGTAACCGGATTCGACCCCAACCCCGCGGTCTCGGACGTTGCATCCCTGTCTGAGTTGGCCTCCGCGATTACGACGCCGAGGGTTGTGTGGGTCATGGTGCCTTCGGGCAAGATCACGGATGACGTGATCCACGAGCTCGCCGAGGTGCTGGCTCCCGGTGACCTGGTGATCGATGGTGGCAATTCGCGCTATACGGATGATGCAGTTCATTCTCAATTTCTCGCAACTCGGGAAATCCGGTTCATCGATGTCGGTGTATCCGGCGGGATCTGGGGTCTCGAGAATGGCTATGGGCTCATGGCCGGGGGCGAGCCCGCCGATATTGCGGAAGCGATGCCGGTCTTCGACGGTTTGCGGCCCGCGGGGCCTCGTGAGGAAGGATTTGTTCATGCGGGCCCAGTCGGTGCGGGCCACTACGTGAAGATGGTGCACAACGGTATCGAGTACGCGCTCATGCAGGCGTGGGCTGAGGGTTACGAGTTGCTCGATAGCCGCAAGGACCTTGTTAACGACGTCGTAGGAGCTTTTAAGGCATGGCAGCGGGGAACTGTCGTGCGATCCTGGCTCCTCGAGTTGCTCGTCAAGGCGCTCGAAGAAGATCCCGAGTTCACAAAAATCTCTGGATCCGTCGAAGATTCTGGGGAGGGACGCTGGACTGTGCACGAAGCTCTTGATCGGGCTGTGCCTGTCCCCACGATTAGCGCGGCCATTTTTGCCCGCTTTGTGTCGAGGCAGAAGGATTCCCCGTCGATGAAGGCTGTCGCCGCACTCCGTAATCAGTTTGGTGGCCACGCCGTACGCAAGAGCTGAGCTGACCCAGTCGTGATTGTTGGCCAACTCAGTCTCACAGACTTTCGCAACTACGCGTCGCTGAACGTGGAGCTTGATCGCGGGTCAAATCTATTTGTTGGTAGTAATGGGCAGGGAAAAACGAACCTCGTCGAGTCGGTGCACTACCTCAGTACCCTAGGGTCGCACCGCGTGCCCGGTGATCTTGCACTGATCCGCCAGGATCAGGATGCGGCCATCGTCCGGGCAAGGCTCCTGGCCGGCGCGCGTGACTTGCTTGTTGAAGTTCAAATCAACCGCTCAGGCCCCAATCGCGCGCAGGTAAACCGGTCGCCAATAAAAACTCGAGATCTACCGCGCTACTTCTCGAGCGTGCTTTTTGCACCCGAAGATCTCGCGCTTGTGCGAGGCGATCCTTCCGGCCGACGGCGATTCATGGACGAACTACTCGTGCTTCGCACACCGAGGATGTCGTCGGTGTTGGCGGACTACGACCGGGTGGTGCGACAACGCAACACGCTCTTGAAGACTGCTCGGTCGTCACGGGTCGCAGCGGAGGAGCTCACAACGCTGGAGATTTGGAGCGATCGGCTCGCCGATTTGGGAGCCGAAATCATCCATGCCCGAAGTGTGCTGATTGACCAGCTCACACCGCGCGTCGCTCTTGCATATTTGCAGATCGCCGGCGCCGATCACGGCCCCCAACTTCGCAGCCAGATAAGTGTGCTGAGTGCAGATAGCGAGGACCCAGCGAGTCAGCCGACCGGCCCGGCTGGGATCATCGGTATTGACGAAGCGCGTGTCGTGTTCGTTGGCGCACTTCGCCGGATGCGGCGCGCGGAGCTTGAGCGAGCGATCACCCTCGTGGGGCCACACCGCGACGATCTCGTGCTCGAACTCAACGGGCTCCCCGCGCGCGGATACGCGAGCCACGGCGAGTCATGGTCGTTCGCCTTGGCACTCAAGCTTGCATCAGCCGCGATTCTTAGGGAGGAGTCCCAACGCGGGGATCCGGTGCTGATCTTGGATGATGTGTTCGCCGAACTCGACGAATCGCGCCGCGGGCTCCTCGCCAATGCGATCCGAGATTACGAACAGGTTCTGATTACCGCGGCGGTGCTCGCTGACGTTCCCGAAGAGCTTGCGGGCAACACTGTGCGAATTCGCGCGGGAGCGGTGGTGGCCAATGCGAATTGATCCGAGCTCCCCGTCGCACGAGAACACGGAGGGACCGATTCCAGAACACGTCGCGGTGTACCTCCGATTTCGAGCAGCGTTCGGGGGACCCCCTGGCCGAGTTCCTCCCGCGCGCAAGCGGAATGACGCAGTCGCTGGCCCAGGGTCACCATTCTCCGACGGTCGGGATCCTCATGCATTGGGTGCTGTCATCGACGGACTCGCAACTCGCATGGGCTGGGAATCCCCTCTGGCCCAGTCGGACCTTCTTGCTGCTTGGCCGGACATCGTAGGAGCCGAAACCGCCGTTCATGCGACTCCGGCTGGTATCGAGGGTGGGGTGCTCACGGTGCACTGTGACTCCACGGCGTGGGCGACCCAGCTGAGACTCATGCGCACTCAGATAACCACCACGATCGCCAGCCGGTATCCAGCCGCCGAGATCGAGGCAGTGCGCTTCGACGGGCCGAACGCTCCGTCATGGAAACGGGGCCCCAGATCAATTCCAGGACGGGGTCCACGCGATACTTATGGTTAGGTAGTCAAATCTGGTCAATCGCACAGGAAAAGTCCCCAGATGCCCGATTTCAGGCTTTTGACTGCGCTCCTTTGGTAGACTGAATGGTCGTCGGGTCCCCTTGCACTGTTCAAGAAAATCCGCCCGAATGACTGCGTGACCAACTGGCAGGAGCCCCATTCGGATGACCACTACGCCCGCAGAATCCGCCGCAGAATCATCCGAGTCACAGCACATGCCCATCTCTAATGGTCATGTTGCCGCCGATAGCTACGGTGCTGATCAAATCCAGATCCTTGAGGGACTGGAAGCCGTTCGTAAACGGCCCGGGATGTACATCGGCTCCACCGGACCCCGTGGCCTTCATCATCTGGTCTATGAGGTCGTCGACAACTCTGTTGACGAAGCTCTCGCCGGCTATTGCGATGAGATTAGGGTGTCGATCAGACGGGACGGCTCGGTTCGAGTCATCGACAACGGCCGCGGGATTCCCGTTGACCTTAATGTGCAAGAGCAGAAGTCCACTGTCGAGGTCGTCATGACGATCCTCCACGCCGGCGGCAAGTTCGGTGGCGGCGGGTACACGGTTTCGGGAGGCCTCCACGGCGTGGGCATCTCGGTCGTTAACGCGCTGTCGAAAGAGGTCGATACCGAAGTTCGCCGACAGGGGTATGTCTGGCGCATGAGCTTCCAGAACGGTGTGCCGACCGGACCGCTGACACGAGGCGAATCGTCGACCGAGACGGGCACCACCCAGACGTTCTGGCCGAGCCCGGAAACCTTCGAGACGGTGGAGTTCGATTACGAGACTCTGCGCGCGCGTTTTCAGCAGATGGCATTCCTCAACAAAGGTTTGCGCATCACCATCACAGACGAGCGTGGCGACGACGCGATCAGCGAGAGTTATCGCTATGAGCATGGGCTCGTCGACTACGTCGAGTACCTCAACCGTGCGAAGAAGAACGAGTTGATCCATGCCGAGGTGATTGCGTTCGAGTCTGAGGACTCCGATCGCAAGATTTCGCTCGAGGTGGCAATGCAATGGACGAATGGCTATACCGAGAGCGTTCACACCTACGCAAACACGATCAATACCCACGAGGGCGGAACGCACGAGGAGGGATTCCGTGCCGCTCTGACCACGCTAGTCAATAAGTATGCGCGCGAGAAGAACATCATCAAGGAGAAGGACGAGAATCTCTCGGGCGACGATGTGCGTGAGGGTCTCACGGCCGTCATTTCGGTCAAGCTCGCCGAGCCGCAATTCGAGGGCCAGACGAAGACCAAGCTCGGCAACACGGAGGCCAAGGCTTTCGTGCAGCGCGTGGCAGGGCAGCAGCTCGGAGACTGGTTCGACCGCAATCCCACGCAAGCGCGCGACGTGATTCGCAAGGCGATCCAGGCGTCCCAAGCTCGCATCGCCGCGCGCAAAGCGCGCGAGCAGACGAGGCGGAAGGGTCTGCTTGAGTCGAGCGGCATGCCCGGCAAGCTGCGTGACTGCTCGAGCAAAGATCCGGCGCTATCGGAAATCTTCATGGTCGAGGGCGACTCGGCCGGCGGGTCAGCGGTGCAAGGTCGCAACCCCGAGTTCCAGGCAATCCTGCCGCTGCGCGGGAAGATCCTGAACGTAGAGAAGGCGCGACTCGATCGCGCTCTCGGCAATAACGAGGTGCAGTCGATGATCACCGCCTTCGGTGCCGGGGTTGGCGAGGATTTCGATCCGGAGAAAGCTCGGTATCACAAGATCGTGCTGATGGCCGATGCCGATGTAGACGGCCAGCACATCACGACTTTGCTTCTCACCCTGCTCTTCCGCTACATGCGGCCGCTCATTGATCTCGGTTACGTGTATCTCGCGCAACCTCCGCTGTACCGACTCAAGTGGAGTAACGCGCAGCACGAATACGTCTACAGCGACCGCGAACGGGACGCTTTGATTGAAGCTGGCCTCGCTGCGGGTAAGCGAATCCCCAAAGAGAATGGGATCCAGCGCTATAAGGGCCTTGGCGAGATGGACTACAAGGAGCTGTGGGAAACCACGATGGATCCCGCGACCCGCACTCTGTTGCAAGTCACGCTCGACGATGCTGCGGCAGCGGATGAGATCTTTTCGACCCTCATGGGCGAAGACGTTGAATCACGCCGGAACTTCATTCAGCGCAACGCCAAAGACGTGCGCTTTCTCGACATTTGAATCGACTACGCCGATCGAGTCGCTCGACTAGGCGAACAGACGAAATGACATACCAAGAACGAGAGACCGGGATCAGATGGCAGATGTAATCGAACCGACCGAGCCGGGCGACGAGACTCCCACAAAGCCGACCTTCACGGACAAGGTTGTCGATACCCGGCACGACAAGATCTCTCAGGTCGACCTTCAGCTTGAAATGCAGCGGTCGTACCTTGACTATGCGATGAGCGTCATTGTTGGTCGCGCACTGCCCGAGGTCCGCGATGGTCTCAAGCCCGTTCACCGCCGAGTGATCTATGCCATGTACGACGGCGGCTACCGTCCTGACAAGGGCTTTTCGAAGTGCACGCGCGTCATCGGCGACGTCATGGGGCAGTTCCACCCCCATGGAGACGCATCGGTGTACGACGCACTCGTGCGACTCGTTCAACCGTGGAGCCTGAGATACCCGCTCGCTCTGGGGCAGGGCAACTTCGGATCACCCGGCAACGACGGCGCTGCGGCTCACCGCTACACGGAGACCAAGATGGCACCTCTCGCAATGGAGATGGTGCGGGATATCGAAGAAGATACCGTCGAGTTCCAGGACAACTACGACGGGCGGACCCAGGAACCGACGGTGCTGCCAAGCCGCTTCCCCAATCTGTTGGTTAACGGATCGGTCGGCATCGCGGTGGGCATGGCAACGAACATCCCTCCCCACAACCTTCGCGAAGTCGGTGAGGGTGCCTTGTGGCACTTGGCAAACCCCGAAGCGAGCCGAGAGGAGCTCATTGAGGCATTGATTCAGCGCGTCAAGGGTCCGGATTTTCCCACGGGTGCGCAAATTCTGGGACTGAAGGGCATCCAAGATGCCTACCGCACCGGTCGCGGGTCAATCACGATGCGTGCGGTGGTCAACGTTGAGGAGCTCCAAGGCCGCACATGCTTGGTCGTGACAGAGCTTCCTTACCAAGTCAATCCGGATAACCTCGCACTGAAGATCGCTGACCTCGTCAAGGAAGGCAAGCTTGCCGGCATCGCGGATATTCGCGATGAAACCTCGGGGCGCACCGGTCAGCGCCTCGTGATTGTGCTCAAGCGGGATGCTATCGCCAAGGTCGTGCTCAACAACCTGTACAAGCACACCCAGCTGCAGGAGAACTTCGGCGCGAATATGCTCGCGATCGTTGACGGGATCCCCCGCACGTTATCTATCGACGGATTCATCGTGGCGTGGGCGAGCCATCAGATCGAAGTGATCGTTCGGCGCACCGAGTTCCGCCTGCGAAAGGCCGAAGAGCGTGCCCACATTCTTCGCGGGTATCTCAAGGCGCTCGACGCGCTCGACGAAGTGATCGCCCTCATCCGCCGCTCGGCGACGGTCGAAGAAGCGCGAGACGGCCTGACGACGCTGCTCGATATCGACGAGCTGCAGGCCCGAGCGATTCTCGAAATGCAACTGCGCAGACTGGCTGCGCTCGAGCGCCAGAAGATTATTGACGAGCACGACGAGATCGAACTACAGATTGTTGAGTTCAAGGCGATCATCGCTAGCCCCCAGCGGCAGCGAGACATCGTGAGCGAGGAACTCACTGAGCTGATCGCCAAGTACGGCGACGAACGGCGCACCGAGATCATGTTCGGTTTCGACGGCGACATGAGCGTTGAGGACCTGATCCCCGAGGAGGAGATGGTCGTCACAGTCACCCGCGGCGGCTACATCAAGCGCACGCGCAGCGACAACTACCGCAGCCAGCATCGCGGCGGTAAGGGAGTCAGGGGCGCGCAGTTGCGCGCAGACGATGTGGTCAATCACTTCTTCGTCACGACCACGCACCATTGGCTGCTCTTCTTCACCAACACTGGTCGGGTCTATCGAGCCAAGGCTTATGAGATTCAAGAAGCCGGCCGCGATGCGAAAGGCCAGCATGTGGCGAACCTTCTCGCTATGCAGCCCGGCGAGGAGATCGCGCAGATCCTCGATATTCGTGACTACCGGGCCGCAAAGTATCTTGTGCTCGCGACTCTCCGCGGACTGGTCAAGAAGACTGCGCTCACTGAGTACGACACAAACCGCACCGGGGGGATCATCGCGATTAACCTTCGTGACGGCGACGAAGTGGTGTCGGCAATGCTTGTCGAACAGGACGCAGACGTGCTCCTCGTATCGCGTAAGGGGATGTCAATCAGGTTCACCGCATCGGATGCCGCGATGCGATCCATGGGCAGGTCCACCTCGGGCGTGATCGGTATGCACTTCCGCGACGACGACAGCCTCCTCACTGCGAGCGTCGTGAGCGACAGCGGATCGGTCTTTGTGGTGACCGAGGGTGGTTACGCGAAGCGAACCTCGGTGGACCAGTACCGGCTGCAAGGCAGGGGAGGACTCGGAATTAAGGTTGCGCGATTGAATGAGCATCGCGGCGACCTAGCCGGGGCGCTCATCGTCGATGACGATGACGAGGTCCTTGTGGTTCTTGCCAGCGGTAAGGTAGTACGGTCTTCTGTCGCCGAGGTGCCGGCTCAGGGTCGAGACACCATGGGCGTGGTATTTGCCCGGTTCGCTGATGAAGACAAGATTATCGCGATCGCTAAGAACAGTGAGCGCAATCTAGAAAATTCGGATCTGGATGACCTCACAACCGATGAGATGGTCGCCGAAACCACTGGGAAGGACGAGTCACCAGATGAGTAGTGTCGCGGAGAAACTGCAGCGGAAGTCTCAGCGCCAGGTCGCTGTCAAGCAAGTCAGACTCAAGCTCGTCTACATCGACTTTTGGTCGGCGGTGAAGTTGTCCTTCCTCATCGCGGCGTCGCTGGGCATTGTGCTAGTTGTTGCAACGGTTTTCGTGTGGGTCGTGCTGAACTCGACCGGGATTTTCGGCAGTCTCGACAAGGTGCTCAAGGATGTGCTGGGCGATCCGTCGTTCAGCGTAGCCAAGACCTTCTCCCTCCCGCAGGTCGCGTTGTTCGCGTTCGTCGTCGCCATTCTCAACGTCGTCGTCGGAACGGCTCTCGGTGCCATAGCGAGCATGCTGTACAACTTCAGCGTTCGATTGACCGGCGGACTATTGGTCGGCTTCACGAACAACTAGGTCGAGTTCCTGCGATTACAGGAATCCCGGTCGGTGCGATACTCTCGTATCTGCCTCAGGGGGTATAGCTCAGGCGGTTAGAGCGCTTCGCTGATAACGAAGAGGTCCCAGGTTCAAGTCCTGGTACCCCCACTGGAATCTTCACATGAGACTCCTTAGTTCATTCCCACCGCACGGGGCCTTAGCTCAATTGGTAGAGCGCCTGCTTTGCAAGCAGGAGGTCAGGGGTTCGATTCCCCTAGGCTCCACGAACGATATGAACGCCGCCGAGTACTGGCGGTGTTCTGTCGCTAAACCCGGCATTCGGATCGTTCGTGGAGCCTAGTCGGCAACCCACCCCCCGAGGTCCGCCTCCGCACAGTCCAACGCGTGGCCCTCCGAGTGCGTGCACCGTCGTGCGCCCGCGACGCATCGGCGGCTCGACTGAGGCGTCGATTCCCCGAGCGCGCGCGACGAACGCATCACATGTAAAGAACACTTGACACTCGCGAGACCGAGCAATACCATCGCAATGTCAATATTTCTTTACATGGAGGTCACTGTGTCATCTGAAGAACGAAGCGCATGGACGATGTTTGTCGTCACCGTTTCCGCTTATGTCGTGTACCTATACCTGATCCTGAGCGGCTGGCCCGAGCTGCCGCTGGCGGACCGCCCGTACGTGGCACCCATGCTGTGGACGATTGGCGGCGCGATCGTCGCCAATATCGTCTTGACAATTGTTGTGTCGATCGCACGCGAGATCGTGCGACGTAACCCCGAGAAAGACAAGAAGGACAGGCGAGACCGAGAGATCTACCACTTTGGCGAAAGGATTGGTCAGGGCTTCGTGACTATCGGAGGCGTCGGGGCTCTCGTGCTCGCGATGGTTCAGACCCCACACTTCTGGATAGCGAACGCCCTCTATTTGGCATTTGTGCTGTCGGCCATCCTTGCGTCGATCAGCAAGATCGTTGCCTACCGCCGGGGACTTCCCCAGTGGTGAAGCCTACGTTGGTAACCAACTCCATTCGGCAGCTCCGACTGAGCAATGGCGAGATGACCCAGGCCGAGTTGGCCGACAAGATCGGCGTGACCCGACAGACAATCATCGCCATCGAGCAGGGCAAGTACTCTCCGTCGCTTGAGATGGCCTTCCAGATAGCCGCGGTATTCGTAGTGACGCTGGACGCGGTGTTCCAGTACCCGGGCAACTACCGGTCCTGAACAAGGCGATTGTGGTATCGCACCGTGCGGTTGCGCGGCGACCGAGCCCTCCTGCAACCGAGCGCTTACCCGGTTATCGTTTCCGGCTCGTCCTCGACCCAGAGGTCGTCGTCGGCACGCAGCGTCTGGTACGCCGCGTAGGCGACAGCGGCGAAGGCTACGACACCGATACCGATGACGATGTAGCGGCCCGGTCCCGCAGACTTGGGCTTGACGATGCCAACGTGAGTACCGATGTCGGTGCCAATTCGTCCGGCGCGAGTGATGGCATCACGCACTTGCTGGTTCTTGGCGACCTCGATCGCCGCGAGCGCAGTGCCGAGCGCTGACGACATTGCCGGGAGCACGTTGTGCACAAGGTTGTCACGAGTTGAATTCGCGGCTGAGCGAGCTCCAGCGATACCCGAACTTACGGCAGGCTTCACGGTGTCTTCGAAGGTCCCACGGATACGAGGAGAGACTTCTTCACGGGCGAAATTGGCCGCCTGACGACTTGCATCTCGAACGACTCGAGAGGCGTGATCAAGCAGTTCCTTTTGGTCCTCCCACAGGTCCTCAGCCTGATTCTTCAAGCGATTGAGCTCTTTGCGGCGCTTGCGCGATAGTGCCATGAGAAACCTCCATCATCAAACCGATTCGACAAGACCATGATGTCATGCGCACCTTCCAGCGCGAAAGGTCGTGGCACACGAGACGCCGGGCGTACGGGCAGCGCCGGGAATTGACTGTGACAGAATTACTGTCATGCCACTTCATACCGCCGTCGCCACAGTCAAGACCAACCTGGGGACGATCAAGCTCAACCTATACGGCAACCACGCCCCCAAGACCGTCGCCAACTTCACCGGGCTCGCGTCGGGGACCATCGAGTGGACCCATCCCGCCACGGGCAAGGTCTCGAAAGACAAACTGTATGACGGCGTTGTGTTTCACCGGATCATCAAGCAGTTCATGCTGCAAGGTGGCGACCCGCTAGGCGAGGGCACCGGCGGACCCGGATACCAGTTTGACGACGAAATCCACCCAGAACTGCACTTTGGCGAACCGTACGTTCTCGCTATGGCCAATGCCGGAAGCCGAGGCGGTAAGGGGACCAATGGCTCGCAATTCTTCATCACGACGGTGCCGACACCGTGGTTGCAGGGCAAGCACACTATTTTTGGCGTTGTCGCCGACGACGAGTCGAGGCGCGTTGTGGATGCGATCGAGGCAGTCGACACCGACTCTCGTGACAAGCCGCTAGTTCCCGTCGTGATCGAGAGTGTCTCGATCGACGCGGTCTGACGCCGGGTGGCCATAGCGCCGGGTGGCAGCGAAAACGTGTGCTACCGGCATCCCGATCGTCAGAGTTTCGTCACGTGCCAGCGCTGCAGTCGCACGATCTGTCCGGCTTGCCAGACGCAGGCCGCGGTCGGCGTGCATTGCCCCGAGTGCGTGCGCGAGGCGCGTGGCAGCGCTCCACGGTCAGCGCTGCCGGTCGCCGCACGACTAAGGTCGTTGTCCGATCAGCCGGTCGTCACGTGGGGGATCATTGCGGTGTGCGTGGTCGTGTATGTCCTGCAGCTTCTGCCGGGCAGCGCCGTGACGCAGGATCTTCTGTACTACCCGCCGTACACCTTAACCGAGCCATGGCGCATGATTACGGCCATTTTCGTCCACTCGCAGACGTCGTTCTTGCACATTCTGTTGAACATGGTGTCGCTGTATCTTTTCGGTCCGATTGTGGAGCGCCTCTTGGGTCGGGTGCGTTATCTCGCGCTCTACCTGCTCAGTGGACTCGGGGGCTCTGTTGCTGTGCTGTTGATCGCACCGGACACCCCGGTGGTCGGCGCGTCCGGTGCAATCTTCGGATTGCTGGGGGCATTCTTCGTGATTGCCCGACGGCTGGGTGGCAACAGTTCGCAGATTCTCATCGTGATAGTGATCAACCTCGGAATTGGCTTTCTACCGGGAACCAATATTGCTTGGCAAGCGCACCTCGGTGGGCTGGTGACAGGAGCTGCGGTTGCTCTCGTGTTCCTTCTCACCCGCAGAACAAGCCAAAAGACGGTTCAAATAGTGGGCGTCTTGGGAATCTTTGTGGCACTCATCGGCCTGACGATCCTCGGCGTGAGGTTGCTTTAGCTCCGGCAGGCCGGGGAAGCGCGCGAGTTATCCCCAGCTCTATCCACAGTGGGTATAACTACAGCACTGTAGTTAACGATCTCGGAGGCTAGCGCCAACGAGTCGTCATCAAAAAGCCAATGAACATGATCCCGAATCCAACCAGGATGTTCCAACTCCCGAGCTGCGGAATCGGAAGCTGGTTCTGGCTCACGTAGAAGACGATGATCCAGACTAGCCCCAGCAGCATGAAGCCGAACATCACGGGCTTGAACCACACCGGGTTTGGCGTCTGTTCGCCGGAGGTGACCTGCGGTCGTGCGGGCTTTGAGCGTGCAGTCGTACGAGCCATGGGGTCGATACTATCGCGAATGAACGAGACGTTCTCGCGGGTCGGAGAGACCGATGGTGTCTCAGCCCCAGACCGTAGAATGGAGCTCATGATAGTGAAAGACGGAGACGCTCTGGCATTTCCGTCCGACGCAAAGACTGCCAACACCCGGATCCGGAAACGTAATCGACTGACCGTGGTCGGGGTCATAGGCGAGTTGCTCATCACAGGTGGCGTCCTCGTCTTGCTCTTTCTCGGATGGCAGCTGTGGCTCAATGACGTGATCGTCGGCAACCAACAGAACTCAAACGCTCTAGTTCTCAGCGAGAGCTGGAGCAAGGGATACCCAACTACGCCCGCGCCAGCGTTGCGGCCAGACCCCGGCCTGCCACCTGCCTCAACTGCGCCCACGCACGCGGTGCAATTCGGAAGCCTCATCATTCCGAGGTTTGGCGCGGATTACCGCCGACCGATTGCGGAGGGTGTCGGAACCGAGGACGTTCTCAGGGTTGGAGTCGGGCACTACCCCGGCACCCAAATGCCCGGGGAAGTTGGCAATGTCGCTCTCGCTGCCCACCGAACCACGTGGGGTGCGCCGTTCGCGGACATCGCCAACCTGAAGGTCGGTGACAGCATCTATATCGAGACCGCGGCGGGTTGGTTCCGCTACGTTTTCCGGTCGTTGCAGTATGTCCCTCCGACGGGAGTCGAAGTGCTCGCTCCCGTCCCCGCTAGCGAATCCGCTTCGCCGACCGATCGAATTCTGACCATGACAAGCTGCAATCCAAAGTTCTCGGCCGCCGAAAGGTTTATCGCATACAGCGTGTACGACACCTGGTACCCGCGCGCCGGGGGGCCGCCGCCGCAGATATCTTCTCAGTTCGGGGCGAAAGGAGTCGGGTAGTGTACGGAGCGCTCTGGCGGGTACTTCCGGGCCCGGTCTGGGTGAGGGTACTGATTCTCGTGGTACTGATCTGTGCGGTTCTCGCCGCCTGCATCGCATGGGTCTTTCCCTGGATGCAGGAGTTCGTCTTCCCCCAAAATGTGACGGTAAGCCAATGACCCGAGTTCTCGTCGTTGACAACTACGACAGTTTCGTTTACACGCTCAACGGCTACCTTCTGCAACTCGGCGCAGAGACAACTGTCGTTCGCAACGACGCATTTTCGCCGGATGACGCGGCAACCGTCATCCGCGAGTACGACGCGGTGCTGCTCTCGCCAGGGCCAGGCACTCCCGCAGCGGCGGGAGTCAGCATCCCGATTGTGACGGCTGTGCTCGAGTCGGGACAGCCGTTGTTCGGTGTGTGCTTGGGCCATCAGGCGATTGCCGAGGCAATGGGAGCGACTGTCACGCACGCAGACGAACTCATGCACGGCAAGACCTCGCTCATTAGCCATGACGATAGCGCGTTCTATGACGGCGTGCCCCAGCCTTTCACCGCGACCAGGTATCACTCGCTCGCGGTGGTTGACTCGACCGTTCCTCGCGACCTCATTGTCACTTCGCGAACGGCGGGCGATGTGATCATGGGCATACAACACGAGAGCCTTCCGATCTATGGCGTCCAGTTTCACCCGGAATCCGTTCTCACCGAGGGTGGGTACCGAATGGTTGGCAACTGGCTAGCGGTCGCCGGGCTTCCGGAGGCGGCAGTCCGTGCGCGGGGCCTTACGCCCCTCGTCAAGCTGCACTAGCCGGCGCAGTGGAATTTCAGCCGCTGCAGTAGCGGATCGTGATCGCTGACTTCTGGGCGGTGTCACCGACGAGCGACTGGCTTGCGACTATTCCGCCCGTACAGGTCGAGTCAACCGTGACCTTCACGTTGAGTTGCAGAGCAGTCAAAGTGCTGCTCGCTGCGGCGATCGGCTTTCCCGTGACGTCAGGCACCTGGACGAGTCCGTTCGAGACGACGAGATTGACTGTCGCGCCTTCGCGAATCGTCTTGCCCGCAGTCGTCTTCGTTGCGCCGGCTGCGGGGTCTGACTGGATGACAATTCCGGCCGGAACATCGGGGGAGTACGAGGCGGTCGTACTGCCGTACACGAGTTTCTTCGCCTCGAGCGTGGTCTTCGCGTCAGCCTCCGTCAGGTTGGTGACGTCGGGAACGACCACGGGGGTCTCGCCGAGCGAGACGTACACCTTCACTTGGAGCCCGGGAGACACCGTCGTTCCCGCTTGGGGGTCGGTGCGGATAATTACACCCTCGGCGACGGTCTTACTCACCTCAGCAAGTTTCTGGGGAGCGAGGTTGTTGGCTATGAGCAGCTTGGAGCCGTCTTCATAGGTCTGGCCAATGACATTCGGGATGTTGATGGAGACATTCGTCGTGAGAGTCGCAGGCGAGAGACTGAATGTCCAAAATACGACTGCGGCGATGATGACTATCATCGTGGCTATGCCGGCCCAGATCCAGGCGACAGGCGGTCTATTCTGAGTTCGCGCGACTCGCTCATCGGCGCCGACCGTGAGCTGTCGAATCGTCGCTTCGGAGCCGGCGACCGAGCTCGGATTCACTCCGAACAGGGTGGCGTTGAAGTCGGTCGGTGCCGCCGCCTTGCGTGCCGGAACCATACCAGCGGCGGCGGCTTCGACATCATCCCGGAACTCTGTCGCGCTCTGGTAGCGGTCGAAGCGATCCTTTGCAAGGGCCCGAAGCACCACGGCATCCACCGCGGGTGACACCGCCGGATTGAGCGAACTCGGGTGTGCAGCCTCTGAGTTCACATGCTGATACGCGACAGCTACTGGATTGTCGGCACGGAATGGCGCGCGTCCGGTGAGGAGTTCGAAGAACACTACGCCGGTCGAATAGAGGTCGGTGCGCGCGTCTACGGTCTCGCCGCGGGCTTGTTCGGGGGAGAAGTATTGCGCGGTACCGACGATCGCGCTCGTCTCGGCAATCGTCGCGGCCGAATCCGAGATTGCTCGGGCGATGCCGAAGTCCATGACCTTCACTTGGCCGTTGGCAGTGATCATGATGTTGCCAGGCTTGATATCGCGATGCACGACCCCTGCACGATGCGAGTATTCCAGAGCAGTCAGTACTTGCGCGATGATCCGCGCAGCCTCCGAAGGAGAACGCGGCCCCTCTGCGATAACGTCTTTGAGCAATCGACCGTCGACGAACTCCATGACGATGAACGGGATGAGAGTCTCGGCGCCGCTGGATTCGCGGACCGACTCTTCACCCGCGTCGAAAATACGCACGATGGTCGGATGAGCCATTTTCGCTGCGTCTTGAGCCTCGCGACGGAACCGCGTGCGGAAGGCGGGATCGTTGGCCAAGGACGGCTTGAGTAGCTTGATCGCGACTCGGCGACCAAGTCGGGTGTCGATTCCCGAATGGACGTCGGCCATTCCACCGCGACCGACAAGCTCGCCCACCTGATACCGGCCGGCGAGCAGGCGTACGCCTTGCACTACGCCTTCAGCCACTGTGTCTCCCGGTCCAGTCCCGACAATATTCAAGTCAGTGTACTCGGTGGCCTTTCGGGGAAAATCTCAGTTTGCTGTGATGATCGTGTTGGGAGAAGCAGGCGATTCAAAGTTTGTACACACCGCCGTGTAACTGATCGTCGTGTCGCCGGGCGCCGGCGTGAGCTTGATGTCGAGGGTCGTGGCCGTCGGAGAAACCGATGCACTGTGGCCGTCGGAGCTCACCGTCGTGCCACTGCCGGGGTTCACGATCGTGCCGCCCTGCACCTGGAAGCTGAAACTACTGAGCGGGTGGCCACTCGGACATCCCGTATAGGAGGCCCAGCTCACCGTGACCTGCGCGCCAGCGAGGTAGGGGCCAGCAGGATACGTGACAGCCGAGGGAGCAGGTGCCGTGGGCGGCGGCGGGATCTTTGAGTAGAACGTGACCGCGATCAGGTCGTTCTTGTTGACGGTGCCGACCGGGTTGACCTTGTACGCGGTACCCACTTGGTCGTTTGTTGGGGCTACGTCCCCGTCAACCGCATCCATGCGTAGGCCCTTTTGGGTCAGCTTGTCCTGTGATTGCGCTTTGGTCAGCCCGATGAATTCAGCTTGAGTGATGTTCACTGTTGCTGTCGTCGGCGCCGGCGCGGGGGTGGATGCCGCTGGCGTCGGGCTATTCGATGGATTCGGACCTGCCGCCGGGTTGGCTAGCAGCGCGATGAGTGTCCCGATGAGCACCACAGCCAACAGCGAAATGAGTGCGACGAGAGGCCAAGTCCACGGGTTGCGACGCGGAGCGTCCAGTGGCATTGCGGGAGTAACCACCGCGCCGCTCGTGCTCAGCACGCGAGTGACTTGCGCGGTTTGTCCGTAGTTCGGGCCGACCGTCGCCGCGTGCGAGCCGCTACCGAGAATGCCGGGCACTGCGGCTGCGGCCGCGGCGACATCCCCTCGACGGAGGGCCTGCGCGGCGCGCGCGAGATGCGCGGCAGTCGATGGACGATCCGCGGGATTCTTCGCGATGCACGAGTACACCAGGTTGCGGACCGGCTCGGCCACGGTTGCCGGCAACTCGGGAGGTGTCTCGTTGATTTGAGCCATAGCAATCGCCACTTGCGATTCGCCCGTGAATGGACGACGGCCGGCAAGCGCTTCGTACGCGACGATCCCGAGCGAGTAGATATCTGTGGTCGGAGACGCGGGATGCCCGCTGGCCTGCTCGGGGGACAGGTACTGAACCGTACCCATGACTTGGCCGGTCGCGGTCAACGGCACTTGGTCTGCGATTCGAGCGATCCCGAAATCGGTGATCTTCACACGACCATCGGGTGTGATCAGCAGGTTTCCCGGCTTGATGTCGCGGTGCACTAGCCCAGCGGCATGGGCCGCCTGGAGCGCCGCAGCGGTTTGCGCGACAATATCGAGCACCCGGTCGCTCGACAAGACGCGTTCTCGTTCGAGGATCGCGCTGAGGGCCTCGCCGGGAACGAGCTCCATCACGAGGAATGCGCTGCCGTCTTCCTCTCCGTAGTCGAAAACGTTCGCGATGCCTTCGTGGTTAACTAAGGCGGCGTGGCGCGCCTCAGCACGGAAACGCTCGAGAAAGCCCGGGTCACCGAGGTACTCGTCTTTGAGGATCTTGATCGCGACAGTTCTGCCGATCACGAGGTCAGTCGCTTGCCAGACCTCGCCCATGCCGCCAATTGCGACACGGCTGGTGAGCTGGTATCTGCCCCCGAAGGTGAGCCCGCTTGTGGGTCTCATCGTGATAGCACCGCCTCTAGAACTTTCTTTGCGATTGGAGCAGCAAGCGAATTTCCCGTGCCATTCTGGCCGAGTCCGCCACCGTTCTCGACCACCACGGCGACGGCAACTCGTGGATCGTTTGCAGGGGCGAAACCGGTGAACCACAGGGTGTATGGATCACCCACGCCGTTCTCTGCTGTTCCGGTCTTACCCGCCACATCGACTCCGTCTATTCTGGCATTACTGGCGGCGCCGTTGCTGACGTTGTTGATCATCATCTGGGTCATGGTTGCTGCTGTCTGTTGACTGATCGGCAGGGAAAAGATCTTGGGTTGCAGGGCCTGTGAGACGCTCAGGTCGGGGGCGATGATCCCCTTGACGAGTGTCGGCTGCATGAGTTGTCCGCGATTGGCGACGCCCATCGAGACCATGGCCATTTGCAACGGTGAGGCCCTGACGCTCGACTGGCCGAAGGCGGAGAGCATGGTTTGCGGGGCATCGAGAGCGTGGGGGTAGATGCTCGGCGTAGAGTCCATCGGAACTGACACCGTCGAGTTGAACCCGAATTTCTCGGCCTGAGTCAGGATCGCTCGAGTTCCCAACGCAAGACCCAATTGCGCGAACGGGATGTTGCACGAAAGCCGCAGAGCGTCGGCAATCGAGACGGTGGACGTTCCGCCGCACGTGTCGTGCCCGGCGTTGGTGATGACCGAATCGCTTTGGGGCAATTGCAACTCGGGGGGATTCGGAAATTGACTGTCCGGGGCGTATTTGCCGCTCTCGAGCGCGGCCGCGGTAACAACAAGCTTGAACGTTGAGCCCGGCGGGTTCAGATCGCCCGCAATGGTGCGGTTGAACAACGGACCGGTCGGATCGCCGAGCAGCTGGTTGTATGTGTCAATAACCCTTTGGGTGTCGTGTAGGGCAAGCGTGTTTGGATCGAACGTGGGGGAAGAAACCATCGCCAGAATCGCACCGGTCTTGGGGTCAATCGCGATGACTGCACCCTGCAGAGAGCCAAGAGCATCGAACGCCGCCTGCTGCACGACCGGGTCGATCGTCAGTTCAACGGCTGCGCCTTTGGGTTGTTGGCCGGTGAGGATGGCGTTGATCTGGTCGAGGAACTGCTGGTTTGACGTGCCGCTCAGGTAATCGTTGAGCGCGCCTTCGATCCCCGTGTTGCCTTGGTTGAGTGTGAAGTATCCGGTGACGGGGGCATACAACTGTGGTGCGGAGTACACGCGCTGGAACTTGTACACATCTGTGGTGGGCTTCGATTCGGCGATCGGGGTGCCGGCCACAATTATTGCTCCCCGCTCGGCGGAATAGCTTGCGTAGAGCGTTCGAGCGTTTCGCGGGTCAGACCTGAGCGAATCGGCCGCGACGACTTGGATCACGGTCGTCGACGAAAACAGCGCCAAAAACATCACGAGCACCACGATGCTCACACGGCGCAGTTCCTTGTTCACGGCGCCACCGCAATTGCCTTGCTAGCGTCCGCCACCGAATCAATTACAAGGAGCGGCGTCGTGCGCACCGAATCAGAGAGTCGCAGCAAGAGCGCAGCGATGATCCAGTTCGCGACGAGGGATGACCCCCCCGCGGCCAAGAACGGGGTTGTGAGTCCCGTCAGCGGAATCACACGCGTGACCCCGCCGATGACCACGAATACTTGCAGCGCGACCGTGAAGGAGAGCCCGACCCCGAGTAGGCGGCCAAAGTCATCTTGACCCGCGAAAGAGATGCGAAACCCGCGCGCGATGAAAAGCAAGTAGAGAGCAAGAATCGCGAAGATACCGATGAGCCCCAACTCCTCGCCCAGCGCCGAGATGATGTAGTCGCTGTTCGATAGCGGCGTAATGTCGGGTCGCCCGCGCCCGAGGCCGGTGCCGAGCATCCCGCCGTTGGCAAATCCGAAAAGTCCCTGAACGAGCTGGTAGCTTCCGCCCTCGGAGTCGTAGATCGACGGATTGAATGCGTCGAGCCACGCCACAACTCGACCGTTGACATAGCTCAACAGTTGAGTGGCTATCAGTGCGCCGGCCCCGAACATTGTCAAGCCGAGGATGATCCAACTAGAACGGCCCGTCGCGACGTAGAGCATGACCAGAAAGAGACCGAAATAAAGCAGTGCCGTACCCAGGTCGCGTTGGAACACGAGCACGAGCATCGACGCCGCGAAGACAACCAGAATTGGCCCGAGGTCGCGCCCACGCGGAAACCGGATGCCCAAGATCTTGCGCCCAACCATTGATAGGGAGTCGCGCGCCGTGACGAGATACCCGGCGAAGAAGATGGCGAGGGCGACCTTGCCGAGCTCGCCGGGTTGGAACGAAAACGGACCAATTTCGACCCACAGTCGTGCGCCGTTCTTTGCGGTTCCGATGATCGGGAGCATCGGCAGGAGCAAGAGTCCAATACCGACCACCATCGATACAAATCGATACCGCTGCAGGACCCGGTGATTGCGCACTACAACCAGTACCGCGATAGCAAGAATGATCGCCATTGCGGTCCAGAGAATCTGACGGACTCCGGCGCTCGCCCAGCCCGAATCTCCGTTTGCGAGATCGATCCGGTAGATCATCGCGATCCCGAGTCCGTTGAGCACGGTGACGATCGGGACGATGAGTGGATCAGCCTCGATCGCCACCAGGCGCAGCGCCACGTGCATCCCCAGAATTGGCACGCTCAGGAGAGCAACGAGTGTGAGCACGCCGAACTCAAGGTGCCCGACGGCCCCGAACTGCACCATCGCAGTCGCGCCGACGACAATGACGAGAGCGAGCAGCAGTAGCGCCAGTTCAAGATTTCGCCGTCGCGCGGGGACCTTGAGCTTAAGGCGGATTGCCGATGTGAAGGTCGAGCGAGGTTCTGCCTCGCTCGACGCCGGTCTGTCTGGGACGCCGCTAGCGGCCATTCGCCAGCTGATCCACTATTCGATGGGCGTCCGCAAGACTGTCGGCGCTGATGGTCGCCTCAACGCTCTGTTGCGCGAAAGGTGTCAGTTGTTCGACGCCAACGGTGGTGGCTTCGAGCACGTGCGAGAGCGAGATCGGGCCGATGTCTTGCTGCACACCCTGGAAGATGGCGACTTGACCCCCGTACACGCCGACAAAGTAATGGCGCTGAGTGAATTGATAGCTCACGATTGCGGCCGCCACCGCGAGCGCAAGCACCACCGCGATGAAAATGAGCCACGATGTGCGACGTCGACGAGCACGCCTGTTGTCTTCGTGAATGAGAGCGTTGAGGTAATCGTCTGACTCGGGCTCGAAGTGGCTGTCGTCAGGCTGGGTTACTTTGAGCGGATGCAGGAGCAGGCTCGGCAGCCGCATTGGGCGACGCACTGCCTCGGCCTCAAAGATGACGGGCGAGGCGGCGGAGCCCACCGTGAGCGGGGGAACGTGTCCGGAGTCGCCACTGTCGTCGATATCCACCAGCACGACCGTGACGTTGTCAGGGGCGCCTTGGTCAAGACTCTCTTTCACCAGACGGTTCGCGGCTTCCTCGGTATTGGATACCGTCGCCAGGACCGCTTGCATCTTGCTGTCATCGACAAAGCTACTGAGACCGTCGGAGCAGATGAGCCAGCGATCGCCCGGTCTGGTCTGCATGACCGTCGTGTCTATTTCGGGACTCGCATCTACGTCACCGAGCACGCGCATGAGCACGGATCGGCGCGGGTGGACGGCGGCCTCGTCGGCCGTGATGCGGCCGCTGTCCACGAGGCGCTGCACAAAGGTGTGGTCGGCGGTGACTTGCTTGAGTGTGGCTCCGCGGAAAAGGTAGATGCGTGAGTCGCCGATATGAGCGATCGCGATATGGTCATCAACTCGAAGGATGCCGCTGACCGTCGTGCCCATGCCGGTCA